>JAABUR0100000530.1_pt1 | contig 82903 bp, 89 predicted proteins | sample 5560091 | NCBI WGS metagenome assembly JAABUR01 (sample SAMN10711879, study PRJNA513375) | rock metagenome | isolation source: Antarctica rocks | place: Antarctica: Victoria Land, University Valley sud
ACCTTCCAGACCCTCTACTCGAACTAAGAAGAGAAAGGTTGAGCCTCTAGTGGATGACATTGCAGTGGTGGAGCCTGAAATGACTTGTCTCCAGAAGGCACGAGAAACATACCATTTCAAAAGCTGTAGCAAGGCGTGGGAATGGTTGCATGTACAGCTGACGGTCACGGAGCCTGCATACCCTGGCGGATACACAGAAATCAACCATGAAGAGCATGGCACTACTCAGCAGCCAAACAGTCACATTCTGGCGCACGAGGTTGATGATTTGCTGCCATTGTGTGGTGTCGTTGACCTACCTGAGCAAAATTTCCCGTTCACATATTCTGCCAATATAGTAGTACCATTTGATATTTTGTTGAATCTTGGAGTTAAAATCTTTCGGGAGCTAGACTTTGATACTTAGATGATTCAGACCGTACTGCGGAAGCTCTTACTAAGCTGTGTTCCGTGGATGCGTGGCATCGGGGAGATGATGATAATAACGAGACGTACCAGGCGCACGGTCATTTCGAAACCCTCTACGTGCACACTGGATTCGCCATGTTCAACCACGCATGTATGCGCGCCGCCAACTCCAGTGGTCCTGGGATAAGTGGACCAAGGAGCAACCACACGACCAGAAAGGGATTCCGAATAACCTAATCATGAGAGCTAGCAGGGCTATAGCCGTGAATGAGGAAATCAGAATCTAGTACTACCCTGGCGCTGAACCACGATTGAAGCAGCGACGACTGTTTGGGCAAAAGTGCGATTGCTGTCAGTGCCCGGGAATTGCCCAGGCCAAGAGAATCGGAAGATGGAGCATCCAACCAAGACGACCGTTGAGATGATTTAGTTAGCGATTTCATCGACCAAGCTGGATTGGTTGCGGAATTTGATCAGTAAAAACTGATAGCAGCATTTGTGGAATAGCTGTTCATGGACGATGAGGGCGAGATTTGTTCGGGGACTGTTTTGGGTTTATTTTGGCGGGACTCTCAAAAGTGCTTCTAAGGATGGTGTGAAACAAGATTTTGAGCAGACAAGAGATCCTAAAGAGAAGTAGTCGAGTGAATGCGAGTCCTATGGATTGTAAAATCAAGCCTGCTGGAACATCCATCATCGCCACTGCACCATCGCAGATCTGCTTTTCCAAACCTGAAACCTACGCCTCGACGTGTCAATACCACAGATCCGCAGTATTTTCAATATTCTATCGTGAGAATACTGAGGTTCTGAGGTGGGAAGGCTTCGAGCCCACAGCAAAGGCAGTGAACCACACCATGGTTTCAAGGCCGTTCCTTCGTTGATAGGCGAATCAGCTTTACAAGAACACAGTAGGGATTGAGGACTTCAGTGAAGCAGAGTTTCAAGGCCTTTCAAACGAGTTGGGGTCACCGCGTAATGGGCCAGCCCTACGAGATATCCGCCACAGCCTCGCTTGCTGCGCGCTAAGTCCCTCAATCTCGACCTCTTATGTCCAACCAAACTATCGGCATTGCGACGATACCTTAGGAAGCTATAAAAAGGTGCGGCGATCACAGTTGCTCTCCTGACCCAGGATGCCTAGGACAATCCAGATCTGCAACTAGAATATGGGAGCCGGTTTGCTTGTTAATTGCTTTCCAGCATTGCTGTGCCTGATACTCCTAGTACTCAAATACGTACTGAGTGTAGCTGTCACATCTCGTTGAATGTTCTTGCAGTATATCATTCGAAAGCAAGCAGTACGCCGCAATGCCTGCCTAATAGCTATGAGTGCTGTTTCTATACTCTATGACACCACTACGAGAGCGTCTGTCTCCGTGAAAATGAAGAAGAGGGTCAGAGCCCTTAGGATGAGTTTCATCGAGCTCCGGAGGAACATCGTTGAGGTCCACTTAAGATTGTTTTTCCTCTCGTTGTTTCGGATTTTCGTGGATGGAACCCATACCGTTAGGGCTTGCGTCTGCTCACGCTCTAGTTCATCATAGCAAGTCACCAAATGTGAATCGTACTCTTCTATTCGCTGCTGCGGTTGTAGACAATGTCCAAGTTATCATGCGGGTTCTCTACGAAAAGGCCAAGTTCGTGCACCGGGTGTTTACCGCTCCCACATCGAGGTTCTCCTGGTAAACCCCTTCGAAAACCAGATCAGCAATCTTTGTCAGATCTGCAGATGAAATCTGACAGGCCTTATCACCTTGCAAGCCATGGCTATGGTCCCCTGGATGTTGAAACTTGAAACGATTCCGACTACGGATCTCACCACGTAACATGTGGCAGTATCTAAAGTCTGTGATGCAGCAGAGGATACATACCAACGACCTACTCTAGAGCAGTTGCTGTGGTTCTTTATCTTGATCACTGATGATACTCAAGAGGGCTCCCTTGCGGTGTCGTCGCGAAGTCTATGGCAGTGCAATATTAACTTTGTGCGTACTCCTCAGCATCGGTTCCAATAGTCCTCCCAGAAGGGGGGGCAGGTTATGTTTCTGTTAGTGACATCGATTCGGCTACAGGCAGAAGGAAAGCCGGTCTTCAAGGTCTTTCCCTTTCCATAGCACTACGGCTGATTGTCGGGGCTTTAGGAGGCAGACTGTTCAGATATTGTAGATACGGAGAGCCGGAGAATGGTGAGTTCGCTCAGTCAAAAACTTCTGCTCTCAGAATGCCTTGCTGAGATGTCGATGCGGTTTTCACGGAAAGGATTAGTCCGCCGGCTAGCGACCTCAGCCACGAAGCGGCAACGCTCTCCACAGCACTCCGCACCACAGATTGCTTAGTAATCAACCCTGCCGTAGATCCCGTGAACAGAATTCCATGCGGTGATTCCTGCACTCACACCTATCCGTCACTCTGGCCATTCTTCGGCCTCTCACCGAAGTGACGATAATGCCGAGGACCTGAATATAGCCTCGGGAATGCAACACCGGACCTGTTGCTGCCTGACTGGTTGATATCGTCGCCGAGCTAATCACTTCCACAGCAGAGACTCACTAATGAACATGACCAATGGTCTCTTCGCGTGCGAAGAACTGACCAAGACCCAGGCCGTCCACTGACCAAGTGTTCGTATGGGGGCTGAGATGATGAGATGTAAGACCCAACATCAAATGGCGGCTTGGTGGGAGATCGACCGGGTTCTCCGCGTCAACCTAGGAATACTCCATCCTGGCCGTGGCAGAGACGCTACATCGCCGTGCGGCTCATACAGCTGAGCTTAATGCTTCACTGATTGTATGTCTTGTAGACCGCTTGATAGGACGGTAAGAGTTCTCGGAGGATAGCGGCGTGTACAGATCCGCTCTTTCCATGGCCCTCCAGGGGGCTTTTACTGGCGTCAGACATTAAGCGCCATTTGGGGCTGATATCTTCCAAATATCTCGACTTTCCCCTTGTCTCATAGTCCGACCGGCTGCCTAAGCCTTGGGGATTATGTTGCACTACATAAGGCATGCTTTGACTCGAAACATCTTTCCAACAATAGGCATATTCTCATTTTTCACTCCGGTCTTTTCCATGTCGACTCCAACTCGGAGCTTTGAGACCCTCAATATCGGAGGAATGCCGCCAACCAGACGCTCCCAGACACAGGCTCACCAGCAACGGGCAGGAAGATCCGCTGGCGGGCGTTCTCGTGGTGGTAGCCGCCGCCGCGGTGATAACATAGACCAATCAGCTCCACATATTGCGGTCCCTGTCCGTGAAGTTGAGGCCCCAATCCACGGAAGTTCGGGATTATTGTATAATATCCAGAACCTGTCTCCGGGTTCCTCCCTCCGTGCAGTCGAGGGTCTCGCCTCGGAATTTTTCGTGGACCGCTTGAAGTGCTATGGCTTAGGATCCGATGCTTATTACGCCTTCCAACTGAAGAAGCCCGTCAGTGTACGGATTCACGATCCAGCCAGTGGTGCTAGGAGAGTTGAATGTACCTGCGATGACTATCAGCAATCGCGCTCGATTTGTGCTCATATATACGTAAGTGCAGCGCCCGGGCTGGGAGGTAAATATCTTGCTGATCTACGCAGTGGCTCTTTGATGGCTTAAGCGCAGTGTTGACAAATCAGACGGCTGAGGATATCTGCACCTTGAGCCAAGGGGACGTGGTTGCGCAAATTAGTGAACTATATGACCTCATTGGAAATCGTGTCGATTCGCTACCTGATCAGCTTAATTTGGCTCGAGGTAATGATGCCGACTATGACTCGGATGATAGCATCACCCTGGAGAGCTCCTTTACAGCAAGCGATGCTCTCAAGGAAAGTGTAACAGACATGCTTTCTGTTTTTGATAGCGTAGCGCTTCCACAAGACTACGGCCGAGGATTCCAAGAGGCTACTACAACAGCGTCATTGGAGGATCTTTTCGTTCCTGGAAATCTCAGTGCAACGATATATGGACTGGCAGTCCGAGATGCAAGTATCTATAAGCGTCTCACCAAGGTCATAACTCCAGACAGGTGCGCAAGCAGTTATTACGCCAAACAACGTGCCAGGGCTGAAGAAGCGATGCGAAGCCTAGGCCGGTACATCAGAGACGGACCATCACCCAATCCGGCAACCCAAGATATGGACGTTCCTGAATGCGCCAGGACCTTTCGCATGATCGTTCACCAGATCTGCCAGGATCGAGACTCGCGTACTGCAAAACAACCACTGAGCGCCGCAGTAATCACCAAAGTAGCCGAGATACTCGTGGAAATCCTCCAGCAGGTCTGCAATCGCGATATCGATGTTTATGAGAATATCACTTGGCCGAGGGTTGGGGCCAATGACGAGCCCGAGAGGGATAGGAATCTCTACATGTACTTGATTGGTGATCCTCCCAGGGATCCTTCAGCCCCTGCATGGATGAACGACGATTTTGTTATTGACCAGCTTCTTAATTTTCCCACGAATGAGTGGAGGCACTTGGTTGAGCCACTCACCACACTTCGAGAGGAAATCTATGAACGAGCTGTGGAATATGGGCTTCCCTCGATTGATTACGCCGCCAAGTTGGAAGCCATGCTCCGCGAGTACACCAATGAAGCCGAGGAGCCAAGCACGTCCTCTGTGCAAAGACGACTGACTCTCGAAAGTCCTCGCGAGAGACAACGGAGACGTATGGCTTAAAAACGGTCGGAGCCAAGCCGTCACTGCTGCCTTGCGAGCGGTCCTCTTGAGTTACTCTTTCATGGAACGACATTGAACATACAGGCGGTAAGAACCTTGTTGGCAGGCGGACTCTCCGTTTGGCCGTCTCGGTAACCTACTCTGATGTTTTGTAGAACAGAAGGTTGGGATAGACCGATTTTGCGACTGGCTCACCTGCGATTGCTTATCTTGTTTCCTTTATCACCTCATTGCTCGAAATGTAATATTTGATTACTTAGCTTTCTTTAGATTGGGGTCGAATTTTCTCTAGATCGTTCTGACTTTTTGAAGCAAAGGCTGGTCCTGTGTACACTATTGCTTTATTTACTCCCTATATCAGTCCCGTGTGTTAGACGCTTTAGACTGACTCAATCAACGAGAGCTCAAGGGGTTGCGTGTCGTCATGAGCCACCCAGCTCCATCAAAATGCATATCTGGACAATGCACCCATCAAGCATATTGTGCCTTCTCTACTACCCTCCACCGAGCTGCTAGTAGTATCGAATACTCCCAGAACACCTATTTCTTCGCCGTGATAACATCGACCCGCTCGGTGTAACATACCTAGCCATCTAGGAGTATCATCCAAGACAGTACCGCAAAGCCCGAGTCCCCTGCTACATATCGGGTGTCTTTGACTCCCTCTCCTTGAGGCATGTAGACGTTATTGGGTGAATCAAGGAGTCCTACCCACGATGTCGAAGGCTAGATGGCCTGACCAGTGGACCATATGATATTTGCACGCGAATGCTCAAGTAGACATGTCCGCATGTCGATTCGAAAGAGCCGGTGTGATTACTATTTAAACGTAGCCACAAAATTTGAGGTAAACAGTTTAATTTGGTTACCCACTAAGATTCTCCTGCCACTTCGAAGCCAGGTGGGCATATTATACATTTCACGTACAATCCTACTGCATACTTATCCAGCACGACTTACCTTGTTCCATTGACTTCCCCTGTTCCAACATCTACGGCATCCATCATTAGCAAGGCCGGTCCAAAAACCTCACCAAGACATATCGCTCACCTCCATCAATTTCTCTGTCCCGCCCTCACTGCAGATCCAGCACAACCCGTCCAATCAACTTGGCCTCCTTCATCTGCTCAAAAACCTACAACGCATAAAGTCAGCGCAGTTCGAATCCGGAAACCCCACCACAACCTCTCAACTCACCTCCGTCAGCTTATCCATCTTCTCGACCCCGTAATGCGTCTTCACAATTCCCCTCGCGGCAAGTTCCATTGTCTCAGTTGCATCCCTCCGGTTGCCCACCGCCACCGCCGTAATCGTTGCCTGCTTAAACACCAACTTTTGCGGATAGCTCTTCGCAATCGGCTGGGGCTCCCCCTCGGGCATGCCTACACAAACCAACGTCCCTCCGAACCTTAGAAAGTCAATACCCTGCGCATAGGCTCTGTTGTTCGCCGTGCACACAATCACCGCACTCGCTCCAAATCCGCCGGTCAATTTGAGCACTTCGGCTGTCATCGATTCATCGTCGTGTTTTGTGACGTCGATGAAGTGTTCGGCACCGGATTCCATGACAAGTTTCTGCTTTGAGCCGTCGTCTATACCGATGACGCGGAGAGCCATGCCACGGGAGGCGAGCTGGACGGCGATGTGGCCGAGGCCCCCACCCGCACCGGCGATGATGACCCATTGGCCGGATTTGGCATTTGAGCGGCGGAGGGCGGCGTAGGTGGTTACACCGGCACAGAGCATGGGCTTTCTGAAGGTGAGCTGAATGTGAGGATGTGGGGAGGGTTGGGAGAGCGGGGGAATGAGGAACTTACGGCTGCGTCGGCGGACTCGAGGGATTCAGGGATTGGAGTTACGTAGCTATCGAAACACGGTTATCAGTAACAACTCATAGAGCAGAGTCTCAAAGATGACAGCATACTTTGCCGGACTGGTAACATATTGTTGGAATGTCCCAGGCCTATAATATCCGCTGACTTTCACGCTAAGACACAATCCATCGGCACCCTCAAGACAGGGAGCTATTACTCCATAAGCCTCCAAGATCCGGTAGACCAAATCAGGATCAGACTCACGGCAGCTCCCACACGTTCCAGCGACCCACTTGATTCCGACCCGGTCCCCAACCTTGACGGTCGTTTCATCGGTACCAGGACCTAGCTTGACAACCTTGCCGACACCTTCGTGTCCGCCGACTTGACCTTTCTGGGTTGGGTATGGGAGGGAGGCCCACTAATGGTGCTGCTTAGTCCTGCTGAGATTGATGAAGCCTGCATTCGACACCGCAGAAACCTACGCTGTTCTCCATGATTCCCATGTCTGAGTGACAGACTCCGGAATGAGTACTTGATTGCAGAGAGTGTGGTTAACAGGCTTTCTTCCTTTGCTAATAGATTTTGGTGCAAGGACCGTACACATACAGGTTGATCAGTACCTCGCCAGGCCCTGGCTCTGGCATATCGAGCATCTCGATCTTGGTGGAGATTCTGCCCGGGTCATCGTAGACGCAAGCTTTGTACTGCTTGGGGATTTCTGCTTGCGAACCCATTTCGACGGGTAGAATGAGGATTTTGACCAGTGGTTGATTGCTCTTCCTTCCACTTGGATCTGAGCTGAAACTGAGATGAAAATTCAAGGTACAAAGCAGAAAATGTGGCCGAAGAAGGAAGAAGAGGAAGAAGGGTACAGAAGAATGAATATCTGACGCACTTTCCTGATGATGGTTACGGCGATCCTACATGAAGCGGGGAAGTTACTTTCTCCATCCACCCTTAGCCTTATAGGTAAATCACGCTGAAGACTAATGGGGGCATTTCCTGTGCCGAGGGGTACACAGAAGTAGAGCAAGTACCTAAAGTAGGCAATTGAAAGTAAAGTACCTTGGCACTCTACTTCCAGCGAACACTTCAGCCAAGGGACTTGGCGACTGCCTCTTGACATGACATTCCTTGTTGCTTTGGGAGGAGGGAAAGTCATTGGGAGCCCCCATCGAATGATGGATGATATTTATGTGGGGTAAAATAGTAGCGATCAAACGCGGGACCGTTGGTTATCGCGGGGTTGGAAATGCAGTGTGGGAGATAATCATGATTTGCCATGGCTGAGCACATTGACGATGGCCAATTTGATGAAAAACATTGAAAGGTCAGGTGCTTTGAAGATAAGAAGGGGATGTTGATCACGACCGGTATGCATGAGAGAATTGAATTCCTAAAAACGGTATGAAGAAAAGCTAAAGCCTACAAACCATTGCTACCCACCTAAGGTACAGAGAATCCCTTCCTGGCCCCACCCCAACATAACGCCATGGTCGTGATGCGCAAGAAAGAGTGATGTCAGGTCATCGCACTTCGTATCGCTTGACAGCGTGATGTTCCGAGCCCTCGAGAATCGATGGACTGTCGAAAAGGGCCACAATGCTTCCTCAGTAGTGCCCGCGGAGCAAAGCGTCATAAAGCCAATAGGATACTGTACATACAGTGTAAAGTAGCAGACCTAGGTGTTTGCGCCGTGGTCGTCAAAGCTAGAGCTCCAGTATAAAGCTGTATCGGAATATTGAGAGCCAGGAAGCTGGATCGAGAGTAACAAGCCAGTAGAGAGCGTTTGCCGAAGTATTGGCTAGGCGACAGAAGGTATTCGATATCCGATACGTAGCTTACACTATCGTAAAGTGGCGTCGAGAACCGCCATAGGATCATCACCATCTAATCCATGTAGAAATCTCCCTTCAAGATCCTCTCTTGGAAATCATCCGGGGCCTTGGGGCTCTTGGGCATCTCTTTGATAGGTTGCTCGACCGCTGCCATACTCGCTGCCCTTTGATGTTCTCTGGGATTGGCTCCAGAACCGGGGGCGGTAGGGCTTGTAGCTGTTGATGCTGATCTTTCAGCTCTGGATCTGAGCCCCTCAGACCAATTGAAACCGTCGCCTGAGCGTTGTGAATAATCATTAGATGCTTTCCTTGAATCTCTACCAAACGACGTGGACAAATTGCGCCCTTTGGCAGATGGAGAAGAAACCGAACTTATGGATGTTCTACCATTTACATTCCCAGGCCCTCCCCTAACATCCCAAAGAGCCCGTGCACCAAAGCTCATTCTCCGAGCAAAAGGTGACGAAGGTGTTGTGCTCGGTGGAGCATCACCTTCTTCGATGGCGCTTTCGTCAACGGACGGAGCGCCGGAGCCGCCGCTCGAGACGCTCTCTTGCCGAACCCTCCCGTTCGGAAACGCAGAGGGCTGTGTTGGGGAGCCTGATAGTCCCAGTGACGAGATCGACAAACGTCGACGCTGCTGAGCTTGAGCGTTGGCCGCAGCGGTTGCAATCGGGCTAGGATGAGCTGCAGTGCCGGTGGCAGCCGTGTTCGGTGACCGACCAAAGAGCTCGGAAATTTTCTGACCCGGTGAGAAAGATGAACGGCGAGCGGAAGGCGACGGAGGTGATTGCGGTGGTGAGTTGTCGCTGGACATGATGTATCTCGATAGTTGTTGCTGGAACTATTACGACCTCGACCTTGGACCCAGAAGTATGAATGCTCTGGAACTGTGATCAGAAATCAGTCTTTTTCCTGGACGTCGAATTTACATGCGGGCGGGCAGTGGTGATTTGTACTCTTGAATCGTACTCCTGATGCGTTGTATCCTATGGGATACGCAGGACACACGATCTGCAGCTGCAAGGATCGTCTGGCCCGATAGTGATAATAACGGAAGAAGGCGGTAAAGCTTGACCCCCTAAATCCAATGTATGTTTTGTGTTTTGATGTCAAGCAGAAGGATGAGAAAGTGAGCCGTAAGAGGTTGGAAGGGAGGTGGAATGGGATAGGCAGGTAGGTATTGTCTGAGCAAATTACCTTGAGGTAGTTTCATAAGCCTGTAAGAAACGGTACTACGGGTAGCACCAACAGTCAGAGGTGCGTTATCGTCAGCATGTCAGCAAGGGGGGGTGGTAAGGGTATTTAGCGAAACGCGGGGAAAGCAAGGAAAAGCTTAAAGTATGGACGCTAAGTTGCGTCCTCAACGTCAGGTACTCCAAAACTATGTACCGCTCGTACCTTCGTAGCACTGCGCGCTTTCAGTCAACTTTCAATGCCCGATCATCGAAATCGATGATCAGGTACCTTTATAAGTCGCGTGATCTGCCAGATCAAGGTAATGAGAACAAAGTAGTTGCATGAAGAAGGTAAATGACGTAGTCAGAGATAAGGGACTGATCAGAGAGCATAAAGCAGTGCTACGACATTCCATCGTTTCCTAATACACAACAACAAAGCCGCCTCGACTCGCTAAGAGTATGGAAGGTACCGTACCTTACGACAGCCATTGGGTTACGTAATGGTAACCGATTGGCCAATTGGATCATCTATGGAGATATTGGGGCGCAGGTAAGTAAATGGTGCAACCATTATTGGCGTTACCTCAACTTCGCTTTGTTTGACCAATTCAGCCACCATTGGTGCCAGAAATGGCGGATAGTGCCTTAGGGCCACAGGCGAGATTATTTGCAGCATACATATCAATGCTGAATGATCAATGGTGCAGTCAATAAGCATAGGCCAGTGTATGGCACTAGAACGTGGTAAAGCGAGTAGCGGTGGGTCAACTTCATGAGCAGACGTGATCTGCCAAAAAAAAGAGGCCACTATTGACTCAAGGTACATTAGTCCATCAGTCTTGACTGACAATTCTTAGATAAGGCAAGTTCTGTCCTACCTTAGTAAGGTACCTTAGCAGCCATCAATTCAATACCAGGCGTCGAAAACTTCCGGCTCAGACTTTATGATCAGAAAGCAGGGGTAAAGGATGGCTTTGGGAGAAATTAAAAGACTACATAGCCCGGCATTTATGTAGGGAAACCATAACAAGAGCCAGGAATGCGTGCACATCAGCCATCTTTTAATTCATCAATACTTACAGCAATCTGGCTCAGGAATCTTAGAGCCACATGGGCGTTAATTGTCTCTCGGATATAGAAGCCTATAAAGTATCATGGCATAGTCTGTGAATGCGGATAATAAATGAAAGGCTTGGGTATATGTCTGAGTTTCAATACGTTATGCTTTTATCATCAGGATCTATGAAAGTTCGATGTATTAGTTTGAGCTCCATTCAAGTATGTCGCAAGAAAGCGTCTGGCGATGACATACCTCGTTTAATGCCTTTGTGTCCATCATTGCCATCTTCTTGTGTCGGATGTAGCGTTGTCTAACAGCATGTCTTCCACCAGCGAGTCCATTAGGTAACAACGTCTCTCGATTACCCGTTGGTTCGGCCTTTTCTCTTGACGAATGTTCTGGTACAGAAGGGGATACATGCTGCGGTAGGCTTGGGGTGATGGGCATGTCCGATGGTCCTCCACCCTGTCCAGTACGAGATACCCTCCTGGCCTCTCGTCTCAGGTTTCTCTCGAGCTTGCGTTCTGCCTTATCTGCCAGTCTTTGGGCTGCGCCTGGGCTTGATTGTCTTGGTCTAAAATCAACAGGTGTATTGCATCCTGAATTCGTTGTAAGGATGGTGCCAGTGTTTCTCCCTTCCTGTAAGCTTCTGTCGAGGTTCGGCTCAGCGGTATCATCGGCACTTCTCGCCCTTTTGCTCTTTCTAACCTTTTTTGGCTCTTCAGCAGTCAGTGATTTCGGTGATTCCTCAATGTGTTTCCGGACTTTGGGATTCGCTACTTCGTCTTCAGGCTTTAGCACTGCCGGATCTTGTAGAGGTTGCATCAATATAATTTTAGGAGTTGCGGAATGCTGGCTATTTTCTTCCGCGTGTTTTTGTATTTTATCTCCAACTAGAAGACCTCCGCTCACGAAGCGAAGAGATCCCCAGCGGTTTTCTGCATACAAGGCTCTTCTCAAGTCTGCCCTTGACTTTTGATCCGCTTCAATCTCCGTCTGACCTTTACCATTCAAACGCCCCAGCACATCTTGAAAGATGTCTAGCCCGGTGCATTGGTCATCACGGGTTTTTGCCCCAAGTTTTGCCCCAAGGCCGAGATTTCCGTCTCTCATTGCAACTCGTATGTGCGTTCCACTAGCTTTGCTGTACGAGCTGGCATGTGGAGCATATTTGGCCCCAAGAAAGTTTCCGGGACTCCAGCCTTGAGATAGCAGTATTTTCTGGCCATAGCCAGTGGTACATCGACTCCATGCGGTGTTGTTAGGATCGTGGGAGAGCTTGGTCCGTCTAGATCCATTAGCATAGAGAGCGTAGATTGAGCATATTGATATACTTTCGCGGTGCGCCAAGGCCCATCTTCGACTACAACATTTGCCTTCGATGATTGCTAAAGAGTCGTCTTGTGAGATTGTGAGATGTCAGCTAAAGGTTTGTCCTCACCTCGGCTACGCTTTCCTAGCGTAGGCACAGCTCCCGTACATGACAACGACTATAACCTCGAACCAATCTCCATCAACGACCATTAATAGGACATAAGGGGTTGCGCTAATGGCGCCCAAGCGCTCAGGTCCGCAAGCAGCGAAATCGCAGCCCAGGATAGGATCACCGTCAGCGTCTGGTGACGGGGAAGGTAGAAACGCATATGTGCCTCTTGGATCACAAGAGCTAGAGGATCAAGATGTTGCGCAGATGGCGCAGAAGATGATGGATGCAGTACATTCAGTTGCATTAAGCTATCTAACGCTACCAACTGACTCATCTCCAGACCAAGAAAAGGCGTCAGACTCGACGGGATAACGCAGTACGTGAACATTCGAAAGCTATGAAGAAACTGCAAAGTGAAATCTGCGTTAGCTTCGAGGAATCTTCAAAGCGCTTGTCAGTGTTGTGTTCTTGATCCTGCGGACCAAGAATGGTCGCAATACTATGGGTTGACCGAAGAAGCAGATCAAGCGCTCATAAAATCCGGCTCCAGAAACTCTCTACACTACTAGACAGGAAGGCTGCGGTTGAAGAAAACATCCTGGCGAACTCTAGGAAACTTGAAAAGGCCTTCCTCGCCGCCAATCAGGAGCTAAGGGTTGTATTCGGAGCACGATACAAGGATATTGAAGGAAACAGCAGTCAGCCAAAACGTGATATAGATCCACAGTGATCTCTCACAATGTTCTGGTCTAATCACCGGAGCCACACTGTTCAGGGGCAATCTTCAGGAACGCCAGATCGTAAGCTACCGCTACTTAGAAGGGAGCTATCGTGTGCTGGCTATTACGGGACGATGTAGGGATGCTTTGGTCAGAGATGTCGATACAAACAATGCTATGAACGATGGCTAACCCTTTAATCTGTAGATGTAATCGCTCTCATACTATGATGTAGACTGTATGACTAGAACTTTTCGTGTTTTAACCCTGTTGAAGATCGAAACGTGTGACGTCGCCCCTTAGAAATCCAAAAGCATATGGATCGAAATATGTAATAGAATTGGAATAAATAAACCGTATCCTCTAACCTTTTGTACTGTCCACAATTAATATCCGAATTTGTTTGCAGTTGAACACAACAAGTCAATAATGAAACGACGTGTGCACTCGCACAACTTCCTTCAATACTGCAGGATTACGACTTTGCTTGCAATCCTACATAGTAGGATTAGGACTTGACTTGCAACAATGTCTCAGAGGGTACTTCTTCGAGAACACCCTCAGCGAGCCATAGCTCTTGTGACAGACTCTCATGCGCTCGTACTTCGCCATAGTGCCCCAAGCACGACTTCAGAGCTCCAGAGCAATGGCGCAGCGATCAAATACTCATCCCCTAGATGTATGGTGGAATTCTCAGCACTAAGTGAAATCAACCTCACAGATTACCGTCCACTCTCTTCTGGCGTGTATGGTACCCTGGGTCTAATAAATCTAAATGCCGATGTGTTCTTCTGCGTTGTTAGTGGTTCTGTTCGTGTTGCTACGGTGAGACCCGGAGAAACCGTCCAGAGAATAATCTCTGTTGAATTCTGTTGGTTGTCCTATTCAGTTGTGCTGAACTAGATATACTACTAATGCTACTAAAGACTGTCTTAACAAGGATGACTTTGATACCTCGCTTTATGAAGAGACCAATCCATATTCTAGAGATAGCATTTCCCCGAATGGACACGACTATGGCCATGGGACTGATCCCCGAGATACGCAATTTGAGCATCCATGCCTGGAGCTCAAGAGGATCCTCAGCAGCGGAACCTTTTACTACAGCGTCAATTTTGATCTCACCAATCGTTTACAGGATAGGTACGAATTCACACTTCTGCGAGCTGTCTGTACTAATTGCTGGTAGACTGTCAGAAGGCTCCGCTTTCGATGTGGACAGTCTTGACGAAGAATTCCTGTGGAATTCTTACATGATAGATCCGCTCATCAAATTTCGTTCCAGGCTCGCTGTACATGAGAAAGGAACACTGGATGCATCGCACATGCTGACCTCAGCCATAAGAGGATTCGTGTCGACGATCCTTATTCCCCCTTCCTCATCCCCCGTCAAAGCTACACGAACTAACCTGCCTTCGGGGTTGACGCTGATATCTCGCTTGTCGTGCCGACGTGCGGGGACCAGATTTAATGCTCGGGGCATTGACGATGACGGCTATGTAGCCAATTCCGTGGAAACAGAGACTACCTTCTATCAGCCTTCTGGCTTGTGCTTCTCATATGCCCAGATTCGAGGCTCTGTACCAGTCTTTTGGGAACAGGCACCAGGGCTTCTACCTGGTCAGCAAAAGATTCAGATTACTCGGTCCCCAGAAGCCACACAGCCAGCTTTTGACAAACACTTTGAACAATTGAGCTTAAACTATGGGACTGTGCATATACTAAACCTCCTCAGTGAAACGAAACCTGGAGAAGTAGAACTGTCAGCCAGGTACAAAAGTCACGTCGCACACAGTCCTTTGAATCAGATTCTTGACCTTGAAGAGGCATCAGATCACCGTGAACTGCAAATGTCTCATTTTGATTTTCATGCTGAAACGAAGGGACCTGGGGGGTATGAAGCTGCAAGCCTGGTCAGGCGCCTTATACAAGATCGTGCTGAAGCTTTTGCGTACTTCCTAAGCGATGAAGCCGGGCTGTCAGGCTCAGAAACGGTGTCAACTGAAAAGGCTTCGCAAATACTTCCTACAGTCGTGTTGCAACAGGAGGGAGTTTTCCGTACGAACTGCCTCGACTGCCTGGATCGTACCAATCTCATACAGACGATAATCAGCCAGATGGCCTTCGAGTCATGTCTGAACCACCGAAGCGAGCGTGCTTCTGCAGACTTTTGGATGAGGCACTCCAGTCTTTGGGCTGACAACGGAGATGTAAGAAGTAACAGCTCGCTTTGCCTCAGTGGCTTGCTAAGCAATTGACAGGCACTATCAAAGATATATGCCGGCACTGGAGCCTTGAAGTCTTCATTTACGAGACATGGAAAAATGTCTTTAGCTGGCGCTATCGCGGACGCTCGCAAAAGTGCAACTCGCATGTACATGAATAACTTCGCCGACAAAGGGAGACAGAATACTATTGATATGCTTCTTGTGAGATGCACGCAATACGTCCTGGCTACCGTGGCCAGCTAATGATGATTTCGTAGGGGCGCTTGATGGACCAATCTCCCGTTCACTTATATGATCCCATTAATGATTATGTCAATGCCGAGCTTAAAAGAAGGTAAGTCAATGGAATTGATGGCATGAATGTAAAATGATGTTCATATAGGCTCGACGAGTACTCGATGTCGCGGGTCATTCGAATTTATGTGGGGACCTTCAATCTAAATGGCAAGGGAAGTGGTGTCAAAGAGGATCTTTCTACCTGGCTGTGCCCGCAATTGAACAGCCTAGAACAGCAGCCAGACATCATCGCTGTTGGGTTTCAGGAAATCGTTGAACTAAGTCCCCAGCAGATCATGTCGACCGATCCCGTGAGGCGTCAGGCATGGGAACATACAGTACGACAAACATTAAATGAGAACGCTCGAAAGGGCTCTACTGAAGAGTACGTGCTTCTCAGAAGCGGACAGCTAGTCGGAGCTGCGCTCATGGTCTTTGTGAAGGCCAGTGCATTATCTAACATTAAGAATGTTGAGGGTAGCATGAAAAAGGTGATCTTTCTCGCTTGGTTAGCAATCTGAGACATTAACATCCAGAAGACAGGCATGTCCGGAATGGCTGGCAACAAAGGAGCTGTAGCAATCAGAATGGACTATGCCAACACACGTATCTGCTTTGTGACAGCACATCTTGCAGCTGGCTTTGCCAACTACGAAGAGAGAAATCGGGATTATAGGACTATCAATAGCGGACTACGCTTCCAACGAAATCGGTCTATCGAAGACCACGATACGATCATATGGCTCGGGGACTTCAACTATCGGATTGGTCTCAGCGATGATGAAGTACGCCGGCTGATTGACGCGGGTGACCTTGAGAAACTTTACCAGAACGACCAGGTGGGTAGTTAGCAGAAATTGATTTTCTTTTCGTGGCACTGACGAATTAAATTTAGTTGAATTTGCAGATGGTAGCTGGTAGGGCGTTTCCTTTCTATTCAGAGGCCCGAATTACGTTCCTACCAACGTACAAGTACGATAATGGGAAAGATGATTATGATAGCTCGTAAGTTTACTGATAATTCAGGCCTTCAGACGGGCAGCTTGTGCTAATAACGTCCAGGGAGAAAGGTCGGATCCCAGCGTGGTGCGATCGAGTACTTAGAAAGGGAGACAATCTGAAGCAAATCCATTATACAACCGCACCACTCCGCTTCTCAGACCACCGACCAGTATACGCAACCTTCCGGTGTACGATAAGTGCAATCGATGAGGAGTTGAAAGGAAGTTTGAGTCAAGAAATTTATGCAAAACGAAAAGCCGAAGTTGGAGACACGACCGCCAGTGCCAGGGATGGAGAGAACGAAGACGAGGATCTAATAGGATACGACTCTATAGCACCCGAACTTCCTCCTGCAAGTTCGGACCGCCGGAAGTGGTGGCTGGATAATGGTATGAAATCTATAAGCACTTCTTCGGAAGAATCAACAATCTGACATTTCTTCGAAGGTCTTCCGGTTCGATCAAACGTTGGGCCTCCAGAAAGAAATTCTACCCTAAATACTTCAAGGCCATCGAATCCTTTCACTCCCACTAGTGAACCGGATTGGGTTGTTGTACCCGAACCCATTACCACTGAGATCTCATCGGATCAACGATATCGGCCAGATGCACTAAAACCACCAGCGACAGGGCCAATACGCATGCTCCCGCCGCCACTCGACCCAGACACCAAGATTTCGTTCGACGACAGTCGTAATGGTGGTAGAACAACGAGGCTTAATCGCGAAGACAAATCAAGAGCTTCCAATGTCGCATCCACAGCGTCGTCGACATCAGGGGTAACGCAAAAAGCAGCGCCTCCAGTTCCGAAGAAACCTGTGCTGCTTTCGAAGCTAAGCGGCCGAAGAGACTTGCAAAGCGGTATCGAAGTCAGCAGGGCGCTAGCTCATCGGAGCACCCTAGTGAGCCATGAGAAGACCATAATTTTGCCCCCTCCCCCTCGTCTGAATACAGGCATAACGCCAACGTCCCAGTCCAGTCCACGATCCCCAGCGCCTCAGCCGATAGATAGTGTCCGGCAACAGCAAGGCATGTTAAATAACGATGACCGTCGACCCCTTCCTCCCCGAAGTGCCGCTGGTGATCTTTCGAGCTCGAAGGACTTGATGGATGAAGATGACGATGGTGCCCGAACGATACCTTCGCTCCAGCCGCTGCGTCGTTAATGAGTCTAGAGAGCCCATGAAACCGTTTGACACCCTAAAACAGACATTCTCACTTCATGTCCCTGTGCTGTGCCCAATCAAAGGCTTGATTCTTAACCATGTGTGTTCTTCCCCACCCCACTATCATCCCGCCGATAGTACTCCCTCCTCCTGCCACCCTCGTCGACCACAATCCTCTCCCTCGTAGTTCGAAGACTCGCTCCGCTCTGCCGCGGGCTCTTCGCATACGTCATGCTGCTACTCCTCCGCCTCTGCGCCGACTCTAACCCCGCGTCCCCCACCCCGAGTAGGGTCTCATTGCCTGCTCCCGTAGATATCTGGCCGTTACCATATGAGTAAGAAGCATAGCTGAGGGGCCGAATTTGGACGCTAGTGCGCGAGGATCGCGGGGACACTTGCGAGATGACGACCGCTTGTTGTTGGTGGTCTGGCTGCGAGCGGCGGGCCGATGGGGGTGCGTAAGCATGGGGTCTGGAGCTGGGGCGGCGTTCGACGCTGAGGGAGGAGCGGTGACTTCGGGCTGGAGGGGGTTGGACGCGGAGGACCGGTCGGTTCGGTACAGTGGTGGGTTCGGGTTCAGGGTGGACTTTGGTGATGCACATTCTCAGGATTGAGGTTATTATGCTTGATGACCAAGCAATACTTCAAACAGCTTGCACTTGGGGGAATCTCTGCCTGTCAGAATGGTAAAGCCATGGCTTTTGCGGGCAAATAACTATGAATCACTGTGTTGGTGAGTCGCCTTGTTCTGCTTCCGATGGAAGCTTAGGGTTACGCGGGTGGTCGGTCTCTACGAAGGATCAATGACTCAAAACTACTGGCTAAGCAACCTGTTTCTTCCGTTTTGTCTGGAAGAAGTAAGACGTAATTGGAAGGGGTTGCTTGAATAGATCACAACATGGTAAATACAATTATACAATTACTACTTCATAGACTCAGAGGTCCGTCAGGCAGCTTCGTTGTCCATCGATTCGTGCTAGGAACAAGCGATGGTGTAACGAGATGAGTCGACCGCTTAGCAACAGCGCTGGGAGATGAACGGCGGGATGGATTGACGTACACAATGGTCGACTCTTGCAAACGTTCCCAGTAAATGACTTGGACGTTGGTAACAATTTTGATAATCAACAGGCTTGATAACAACGTGTTTTCGAAAGTATGCATGCATACATACTGGGACATAAAATGAAATCCAGGATGCCGGCAATCTGGGTGTAGATGGTTATAGATCGCTTGATCATGATGTTCGGTCAGTCACACTTCGACATTTCAGTCCTGAGACCCTACTCACCCTTCCTCAATGTTGATCCAAGTAACGTGAAGTAAGCTTCAAATGCCGTAGAAGGCAAACCAGAAACGGCTTATGCCTATGAATCATGCTCGTGTCAAAATATAACCGTGTCAAAAGCCCCAGAGTAATGCAACGCCGTCCCGTTGGTATCACTGGCATTTTCCAAGCACCTACGCAAAAAGGTCCGCAGGCCCAAAAAGCAATCTGTATGCAGTTATGCCTACGCCATTCATGGAATGTCTATGGTGCAGGAGGCGCAGGAGGCGCAGGAGGAGGGGGAGGCGGTGCAGGAGGGACGACCTCTGCACCCTTCTTTCCGCCCTTTGAACGTTTCATTTTCGGTTTTGCTGGCCTCCCAGCGAACCATCCTATGGAGGTGGCTTGCTTCGGCTTTGGAGCTTTCGGTTTCTTTCCTGAACGGACGTTAGAATTGACGACGAAGAGAGCACCAAATGATGTTGAAGGTGCAACAGCTGGATTTACTATACCTCCAGACGCTGAAAGAGCAGGAGGTTCTTGGGGGGGCAGACCTGGATCTTCTTTCTTCGCTTCAGGTACCACAATTACATCTACCGCGGCCGCCGGTAGTGGATCATCCACCTTCGCGGGTTCAGGCATTGGCCACATGTGCATCGTAATCGTTGTGTCGGGTTCGATTACTGTTCCCCAAACTTGAGGTAGGATAATCTCACCGTTTGTGCCTACGAGGTCGTAATGTCCTTCTGCGACATGGGGCCCGATGACTTCAACGTGAAGGAAAGCTTGCCTGATAAGGTCTTCCATCCCCTATTGAAAAATAAGAAGGTTAGACGTCAGAGCCAGGTCATGCGCACTAAAAAGGGTCCTTTTAACTTACCGTCCATGTATTACACAGATGGAAAGGGAAGCTGAATTTTCTGCCAACGGCATCTTTGAACTTGATTGGCTTTTTCTTTTCTTCAGGCGCGGGAGGCGGTGGGGGTGGTACGGCTGCGGCGGCAGCTGCCGCAGCTGCTTCCTCAGCGGCTTTCTTCTCGGCAGCTTCTTTGGCTGCTTTATCAGCAGCCGCCTCCGCCTCCGCCTTGTCCTTGGCTTTTTCGTCAGCAGCCCTTTTCTCAGCTTCCTCGGTGGCCGCAGCCGCTGCCGCTGAAGCTGCCGCTGCAATATCGTCGGCAATCTTTTTATCAGATGCCGCCTTTGCCGCAGCGTCTTCCGCGGCCTTCTTTGCTGCAGCTTCTTTGGCATCTTGCTCTGCCTTCTGATCTAAGAAAAGTTTTTCCAGCCGAGCAAAGTTTTCGTCAGCCTTTGAATTGTCGGCAGGAGGGGCAGGAGGAGGTGGGGTGGCCGCAGCAGCCGGCGCAGGCGCAGGCGCAGGCGCAACTGGTGGGGGTGGTGGTGGTGGTGAGTAAACAGCATAGGGAGGATACATTGGAGGCGGAGCCATTGCTTGAGGCATGGGGTACGCTTGAGGGCTATACGGATAATAGGCAGCCCCTGGGGCGGGATGCATCATGTCTTGGCCGCCATAAGTAGCACTACTGTGTGGTCCCATTGTGTTCCCCATAGCTGCTCCACCATGATGCCCAGGGCTGAAGTAGCCAGGCGCCGCCGCACCGGGTGCCGATTGGTAAGGTGGAAATGCATAAGGACCTGGGTTCACAAAGGGTGTAAGCTGCTGGCCTGCAGGTACTATGCTTGTTGTAGGAAAAGGGCTGTAGGGTTGGCTCGATGAATAGTTTGGCGCATAATTAGCGGGCGAAGTCCCGGCATGACCCCAATGTTGGTATATACGGCCATGATGTGGCGGTGGGCCACGGGCGTAGCCCGCGGGGTATTCCTCGTTGGAGTCCACACTTCCGGGCGCGGCCACCGGGGCTTGTCTGTGCGCTCTGGGAAGAGAGTGATGACGATGATCGTACGAAACCTGACGCCGCGCGGGTTGACGGTTTGCTAGTTCGGGACGAGATGCTTCAACGATAGGGCGATGGTGGTTCGAGGTTCGCGGTCTGGATGCAGATTCTGAGGGTCCGATGTCATCCGGGTCCGCAGCGTGAAGCACCTGCCAACGCTCGTTCTCCTCAAGCGAGTCAGAATATTCCTGGCTGCCGACTGCTGAGCTTGGTGAGACTTGCACACCAGTGCCAGAAGAGTCTTCTTCGTCAGTCACAGATGAACCTTGCGACGAGTGTTCCGACGTGGCGTGATCGATAGTGATGTTGATTCTAGAGAATATAAGGATGATTATCAAGGACGTACGAAGAAGGGTATGTGTGCTGTGTACACTCACGGCATGAGAGTAGCCGCTTGGAGCAAGGGATTACCTAGCTCGAACCTCTACAAAGGAGGTCGTCGAGCATAGATAGCCTTGACTCTGTATTGATGCCAATTGTCGGCGGTCCAGGAGTAAGAGGATTTGAGTCGCTGCAACTTGGCGGCAATTGCTGGTTGTCGAATCGGTAGCCTATAGGACCCACGGATCGACTAGGAGCGTAATCGAAGCCTTTTGGAAGAGTATTCTCACCAACTCGCTACTGAAATACGCTGCAGAGAACGGTCAACAAAGATGAAGCTTTTGCTTGCTCAATAGCAGAAGCACAAAATATATCTTCGGAGCCGCACGGCTTAACGATATGATGAGTGGAGAATGTAGGAATTGGTGCCAGGCAAGGAGTAGATATGGGTATGTTGTATATATAATGACGACGAATTGGCGCAGACCACTAGAGAAGAAAGTAATTTTGGTTGTTGATTAAACAGCGGGATGATGATGCGAGGGACCAACGAGTCCCCTAACAGTCGACGGCAGTACTAGAGTATCAAGGTACCTTAGTCCTTCAACCGGATACTGTATCTGTACCCTACCTAGGCGTAAGATATGTGTCACCGTGTCACCGTGCCAACTCAGGCACTTTACGGAATAAGGTATGTAGTCGCTCTCATGGGTACGTATGTAGTAATAAAGCTAAGGTATTTGCCAAGAAGCTAAGGTACTATATTCCCAACTTGCTGACTGTTATGAATCAAGGAAGACGTCCTATCGTACTCGAAAAATCATAAGGCATAATAACGATTGCCCGATCGGGCTCAGGAGCCCGAATTTACCATTGAGGTCTATTCGATTAGTTCAGTCAACATTTCATTTGTGCTGTATTGTGCAAGCAATAAGAAGTATGACTCGGACATGTTGGGCCCCTATAGTTCGAGTCTGTTATATATGCGCTCGGGCTTGAAGACGATTGAGAATCACTTTGGTTATCCGAATTATATCGAATCAAGCAATGATCCGGGTGATTTAGGGGAGCGTTGTTTGCCCAATGCCTGCCCAACGTAGTACTCGCCACTGAATACTGCGAAACAACCGTCTTTTTCTCTTCAAGCAGGCATCCATTTTTGCTATGACTCTAGAAACCCGTGATACCTCGCACAGGCGCAGCGCAGCCATTCTCGAGCCACTCAGAATCCTATACTTATAACCTAGCACAAGCGCCAAGGCTGCATGCTCGACCAGACCAACCAGGAGCTTTCCTTTTGGGAGGGGTCTTGCTTGTCCACTAACGTTGAGACCCGGCCTACTTGCATTATGAGGTGCCTTTGTGGTCCAACATTAATTATCGCTGTACGGAATGCGTACTTCTTAAGAGTAGTTCTTTCACTGCAGAAACTTCGAAAGGATTATAGCCGTCGTTTATTGCTTGTCTTATTATCTCCGCGAGCTTTGATGTCGATTGTTCGTTTAGTTTGTGTAATATCGGCATTGAAGGGAACGGTATATCTTCACCATTCTCAGTGACTGACACTACAGCAGAAGAGTTCTTCGGCGTTCGAGGTAGAACTTCAAGCAGCAGATCAGAGGCCTGCAATGCATCATCAGGTAAAATCCTGAGCGAAGATAATAAGATTCACTGAACCTACCATCTTCAATCCATAGTAGCCTCTTAGATATCCATCGCAGAGCTCAACACTCCTACAAAATCGGCGCAACGACTCGGCAAGTATCCTGATTATACTACTCTCCGAGCTACTCGTAGCTGACATAAATAGCACTTCACCGAGGCGAGCATGTATCTGAGTAGCAGACGCAATTAGTATCATTAGAGGGACATGAAGCATATTCGAGCTATCACGTCGACACAACATACATTCCAAGCGTTGGGGGCCACCAATAACACTTCCTCGAGGCAGAACTCGGCCTGAGAGAACAGACCCTGCGCTACGTATAGGTCTGATAACTCGGTCCATGCCTCGATATCTGTAGGAGAAGCTCCCAGCAGCTCGACAAGAGCCTCAATCGCATCGGCAGTCCTCGAGAGACCGCGGAGAAGTGCAATTCGACGTTTCATCACCGGCTGTGAACCTTAAGAGTCAGTGCCAGTTTCTCAGCTCAATGGTTCGAGGACTTCGCACAGTATTGACAGGGTCTTCTGCGAGAACTTCCTGATACTCCTCTAAAATTCGTTCAAGACCTGAATCATCCAACGCCACAGCTTCTTGATACAGCCCGCGTAGGCCCATCACACGCTCATTTGTAGCTCCGAATCGATCGACAAGCTTTTCGAGGCATAGGTGTGCAGCTTTGTCGTCCCCTATCCGCAAACAAGCCAGCAATAGCTTTTCGTACGTGTTCCATATCTCTGTAGAATCTGGATAGGACACGAGGGGAAGTGGGATCGAGGTCTTGCTGGAGGCATACTTTCGGAAAAAATGTTCAGTCTGCTGCGACAGACTGAGAGCTTCAGCGTGGGACTGTTGAAGAGGAGAGCCTAGACCCGTTGCGGTAGTCATTTTTCCTTAGAAATCTTCAATGAAATTCGGAGTCGTGATAAGGTATATTGTCTACTCTATTGACCGTTTGACCGTTTGACCGTTCAAATACAAGTTGTGATTGAAGAGTTGACACAGCTCGTACTTTAGGATGGTTTCGACCGGGGTGTTTCGAGCCGCAGGCGCGCTTACTCGTACAATGCACTACAGTGTACCTCCGTACGGCCGTATACTACCTACATAGTTACATTAATGAGCGCTAGTATTCTATCGCGCCTTGAGCTCTAGTACACGATAGGCTTTACTTATACAATTCATAGGTATGTACCACAGTATTCCGTAATGCACATTCAAACCGTTGAACAGAGGTATTCACCAATATTGATATGGGCCATTACCTTATCTACGGCTTTGGTACTCCGTTGTCCTAAGATATGATATGAAGATGAACTCTGCAATCCACTTTAGGGTCTTCACTCGCAATAGTCTCCACACTCGACCTTTCGTTGCTCATCTGCAAAGACCTCAGGCCACAATAGCGTTATAAATGACAGAGAAAGGCTCTAATTTCGTGTTATGAACTTCGGTCGATACCACCTCGGGGTACTATAGCATGGGTACTGCTGGTGAAAGCTCTGTCTGGTGCTACTCTACCAGTAACCCTTGAATTACACGTGTTTGCGCAATGTTAGTGCACAAAATCTTACTTATAAATATTGCTAAATCACATGTAGGTTCGAAAAATCGCTTTACGATCTCATCAGGGGTCTACGGAACCATAAAGGTAATGAGAGGGAGTATATTCAGCACAGCCTTCGAGAATGCCGGAACGAGATCAAAGGGTCCGACATGGGTGTGTGGTATCCTGATGCATCATTCGTAGGGAAGGAACTCATGAAAGACAGACCTGAAGGCTACGGCGTTACTGAAGCTTATTTACCTCGAGATGTTTGGTCATGACATGTCTTGGGCATCATTCCACGTGCTGGAGGTCATGTCAAGTCCTAAGTACCTTCAAAAAAGGGTGGGATACCTAGGAGCCGTACAAAGCTTCCGACCTGATACAGAAGTCTTGATGCTCGCAACTAACCTGCTCAAGAAGGTACATATGCACTCTATGGGAGTCTCGGAACTCGAATTGACGTTGGTCTTCAGGACATAACTTCGTCTCTACCGCCTACAATGTCTCTGCCTCTTGTCACCTTACCGCATATTAATACTGCTTCTCTGGCTTTATCGCTTTTGTCAGATCTACTACCAAGGCTATCACACTCTAATCCAAGCATACGTAAGAAGACTGTTGTCGCCCTCTACCGACTGGCTTTGGTATATCCAGACACTTTGCGACCAGCTTGGCCGAAGATTAAGGATCTTCTGATGGATGAACAAGAGGACTCAAGTGTGACAGCCGCAATAGTTAACGTAGTATGCGAGCTAGGCTGGAGACGACCGCGAGACTTTTTACCCTTGGCGCCAAGGCTTTTCGAGTTACTTGTCGACGGAGGCAATAATTGGATGGCTATCAAGATCATCAAGCTAGTTAGTGTTGCTGCGCCTATGAGTTTTAATTTGATTAACGAGTTAGCAGTTTGCGACCCTAACTCCCTTGGAACCACGTCTGATTAAGAAGTTGTTGCCTCCTCTAACAAATCTGATTCGCACTACACCGGCAATGTCGCTTTTATATGAATGCATCAATGGCATCATTCAAGGCGGTATATTAGAGGGCACAGAAGGTGTGCATGAAGGGGATGATGTCGCAATTTTGTGCGTTGGGAAACTTAGGGCGATGATCATGATAGAGGGCGATCCTAATTGTAGGTCAAGCCCAAGGGTATGGGTATATACCACTAACAATTAGGTAGTAAGATATGTGGCGCTCCTTGCCTTCAACCGGATTGTGACCTCGCATTCCTACCTCGTTTCTGCACACCAGGACGTCATTATGAGTTGTATCGATGATCCAGATATCTCAATACGCATGCAAGCCTTAGATCTCGGCGCGGGCATGGTCAATAGTGACAATGTTGTGTCTGTTGTCGAGCTCTTGATGAACCAGCTACGAAATGCGCCTTTTTCGGTCAACACTATTGATAATGGGCGCAAACACGCCCTGGGGGTAGAGCCAGCTGCAGATTCGGAGGGAGAAGACCCGGAAGAGATGCTTCGACCCTCGAAAGAAGCCCAAGGTGGAGCATCAGCGCTACCAGCTGAGTACCGACTTTCAATTATTCGCCGCATTCTTGATATGTGCTCCAAGGATACTTATGTTAACATCCTCGACTTCGAGTGGTACGTCGAAACACTTGTGCAGTTGGTGAGGCTCCTCCCAGCTGGAACGATGATTGAGACTGGGACATCCGAAGATCGTGTAAACACCAGTCACGATTCTCCAGAGTCAGCGGAAGACGATGTCTCATGCGCTATTGGTTGGGAACTGCGTAACGTGGCTGTGAGGGTGAGCTCAATCAGGACTGAGGCGGTCCACGCCGCGAGTTCACTGGTAGTCCCTCAAGGAAACGAAGGCTCCGCAGCCCTTGCCCCCTTGGGTGGTCAGGGAGTTCTGCGATATGCGGTATGGATTGTTGGGGAATATGCTGGCGAGCTTCTTGACGCGTCTAGCACGCTGACCTCGTTGGTTCATCCACGGACACACTCGTTTCCTCCTTTTGTCATATCCGCATATCTTCAATCAGTACCGAAGGTCCTCGTATCAACGATCTCAAACGACGGACTTATTTGGAATTTGGAGCGCAAGACCATGGTTTCTTTGCTATTGGCCAGGGTCGTTCATTTTCTGGAACCATTGGCCACGCATCCCAGCCTGGAAGTCCAGGAAAGATCTGTTGAGCTACTCGAGCTCATGCGTGTAGCAACTCAAGCAGTTACAGGCCATGGTGTGGAGAATGAATACGGGCCTCTTCTATTGACCAAGGCATTACCGGCCCTTTTCTTGGGCCCTGTGCTGAACCCTGTAGCTCCAAACGCGCAGGAGAAGGTTCCGCAACCAGAAAGTCTGGATCTAGACCGTGCCATCAACCACCATCTCTTGGGATTGCTGGATGGAGTTGATGGCTCCTACTCGACGGAACCCGAGTATGCAGACTTTGAATGGTTCTATAATCGTCGTCCAAAACAGGAGGTGAGCACCATGGCCGCATTTGACGCGCTGCCGCCGGTGGAAGCGAGCATATTATCATACCAGCAAAGTGTGAGTGACACAGTTGATCCAGAAACTCTCGCCAGGAAAAGGATCGAGCGCCAGGAGAGGATCGAGCGCCAGGGAAGGAACAGGGACGACCCATTTTACATCGCGAGTTATGATCGCTCTTCCGGAACCTCTACTCCCTTTCACGATATACTTAGGAACACTAACGGTGCAGACGTTGACGTTGACTCAATACCAATCATGGACCTAGAACTGGGAGATAAGCGATCTGGAGCAGAATATTTGGCTGTGGATGTTACAAAGCCAAAGCGCAAGCATCCAAAGAAGTTTCATATCACGACAGACGAGAACATCGATTTGAATGAACCTGCCATTGATCGAATACCTCAAACTGGCGGAAGCGCAATCAACGCGAGTGGTTCGTCAACACGGAAACGCGACACATCCAAGGCATTGCTCGAAGTTGACTCAAGTGGTCTCGGTGGGTTTTCGCTTGAGAGTGACCAAAATGTGTCTGGACAGTTCGATTTCGAAGAACAGGAGGTAGATGATGCAGAGATGGCGAAAGCACTCCAAGAGGTCGAGCGCTTACGATTGGAAATGCAGCGTGCCTCTGAGCGAGTCCGAGCTGCAGATGAGATTCCCCCTGAAGGCACGCTGGTTAAAAAGAAAAGAAGGAAGAGAAGGAAGGACGGAGTTCCGGAAGAAGTAATGGTTTCGGAATCTGGGGTGGGCCCGGAAGATGGGACTGGCGTTGACAGCCCAATTGGCGCAAAAGTGGTTCAGGTAACGAAACCGAAAAGGAAGAAAAAGCAGTCGATAGCTCCGAATTATGATGCTCATGAGTGAAGAAGCAGTAGCCAAGAAGATGCAGGCCGAGGCTTCGAGTATATATCGTCTAGTGACCAGATCAGTTAATGAAGACAATCTAATCTGTTGTTGTTCATGCATAGGCTATAACGACGGCCACTGATGGTTTGAACTATCTTAGCATTATATGATAACCCGTTCTCATAATACAAATACAATCAAATAAACGCTTCTTTTGAACGATAGACATTTCATATAAAGAAAGATTTTTTGAAAACCAATATTTACACTCTCGAGTTGTCTCTCATGGGAAGACGAGAAAAAACGAACCAAATTAATAAAATCAATCAGAAACAAGAGAGACGAGAGAAAACACCGCTGGCAATGAAGCCTGTGATCCATCTCGACCGTCATGGTCAGGTGGGCGCAGTCGGCGCGACGCCGACGAGTGGAAGGGGCGCACTCAGTACGCCCAAACGTGGCACAACCCAAATCGCGGCGGATATGACGATGAAGAGGCAAAGAATAAGCGAACTCTATGAATCGAAGGAGAAAAACGCGTCCGGAATGGTTTCAATGACGAAATTGAGCAAATTGCTCATCCTGATAGAGAATTTGACGCGGCAGACCAGCGAAGCTACCGCGACGACGAAGCGCAGCGACATCAGCACACTGGTGAAGAGGCCGAAGAAATCAGCTGATAGGCGGGAAAAAATAAATAAAGAGGGGAAACACGCTCAAGGAGCAGACACCTGGGCCAAAATAGCAAGAGGTCTCGCAGTTATTAACTTATTTCGCAGAAGGTAAGAATTGAACATAAAAATAGCGAAATACTACGACACAGAAAGCAGAATGAGATAATGCATGAAATGTCAGAAATACGAACGTTTAACATATGCATGCAAAAAGAAGAAACGCTGCGCTCACTGTGCACAAGATCATCGCTTCGAGAGCTGTTTGCATTAGAAGAAGTCAGCGAAGTGAAAATGCAAGAAAACACATAAAACGTTTGATTGAAAATGTTTCAAAAGACAGAGAGAGAAGAAGAAAGTTAGAATGACAGTGAAGACGAAGCTCATTTATCACACAGTCAAGACAACGAAAGCACGAAGAGCAATGTTCTTTTCACTATTTCTAAAAGAAGTGATAATTTTCACTCATGCAGCGAACAAGAGAACGAAGCGCAAGATTACATTACAGAGAAGATCATTGCAGACAAGTAGATTGCAAAACACTCTTGTGATGATGAGTGAAAGCATGATACAACAACTGATTAAAAAGAGATGCTCAGATGACTTGTTGCAAAGTCAAATTGAGTTTTTTTCCCTTCAAGTTTTACGTGCTTATGCAGTCTAAGACTATGAAACACGATGCTATCTACTTAAATAGTAGCACTGAAGCGCTGTGTGTATGCTAAATTACATGTAATCTAGTCATAATCGCTGCTGTATATCTTTTCATTGAGCAGTCAGATCGTTAAAATACGCATACAAGCGCGCGACATGTTTATATAATCAAGTAATCATATAGACAAATCGAAATTGTGAAAGCTGATCACTTCAACGTAAGCTTTTGAATTTGCTGTTTGATCATCTAGCTCAGAGCTGAGCGAGCTAGACGAGCGATTGATGTGTTGTGAAAGTTGATCACTTTGACGTGAGCTTTCGTTCGCTGTTTAACCATCTAGTTGAGCAGACTAAATAAGCTTTGAGTTGTTTGTAAGCATCGCGATGCGATACTCAATCTGTGTATTGTGTAAACTAATCGCGTCAAGTCGAGTACTTGACTCAAAAAGTGTCGAGTTAAGTTGAAATTTTTTGAAAAAAGTGTTGAATTGAGTTGAGAAGTTGAACTCAAGAACTTGAATTGAGTTGAAAAGCTTGATTCAACAACTCAATTCAACAACTCGATTCAACAACTTGATTCAATTCAACAAGATATTAGATAAATGTAAATAGCTTAATCAAACAGTCTTCATCATGAAGATTTCATGATTCTCATCATGACTTTCTATGATTTTATTGAACACTCTTCACGATAATGCAAAAAGATAATGCATTATGAATTTATATAATTATGAATTATGATTAGAACTTAGAAAGTAAAATAAGCGCTGTTTGCTAGTTGAACAGCTCTATTATTTTCTTTTCACTTTCATTATTCTCATTCTTCTCACTACTGATAATCTCATATTCATTATGTTGTAGTTTCTTCTTATTCTTCTTTGCTTCATAACACATCTCTATATTATCATTTTCTACTATAATGAGATCATTCAAATTAGACTTTATTGCATGTATTAAATTCTAAATTTCTCATTCTTTGACAGTTGAGAAAGTGATGAATTCTGTTGCAAAATTCTGAAAAGCTGTCATAAAATTAGTATCATCAGTTTGCTTTAACTTCTTCAAATCATCATGATGAAGAATTCTTTATTGAATTAAGTGAACTATAAAAATTATAAATTTTAATATTTCTTTGCTTATGTTTAACTCATCTGTTGTTGTCTTTTTAAATTGATATTAGTTTCTACAATTGAGAGATAATGCATACAGATAATGCATATTTTCATTGCTTTTAAAGCAATTTTCTCTGCAATAGTATTTGCATCTTGTGTTGCAGCAGTTATATTGAAAAGCTTTATTGTTTCAGCAACAATCTCAGTATTCACTTTGCATCTGATTTTCGATTCAAAGCATTCAACTATAAACAGATTAACGCTTTATTTAGTATTGCATTACTGAGATGCATTATCATAAATATCTTTGTTCTTTCGCTCTTGTTTTATCTCATCTTTTACATTATCTTTTATTGCTGCTTTGTTGATCTTATTCACTTCTTTTCAAATGTTGAAGAGTTTAAGTTTGTGTAATCATTTAAACAAAGCTACATGATTATTGTTCTGTCACTTGTAGTGTTCTTTGATCTCATTGAATCAATTTTCATCATGATTTCAACTTGTGATAGACTTTGAGTTTATGAATAAAGTGAACATTATTTGTTAAAGTCAGCATTGTTTTCTTGATTATGCATTTGAGTAATACAACAGTATCATTGAAATTTGAATAGTTTAATAAAATATGAACTTGTAGAGAATTTTGTAAAGTAGAGAGTAATTTATCAAGTAAGATGAATTGATTTTGACGACGAATTATTTCTGAATCATTAAACAGAGTGAAAATCATCTGTTGAAGTCAGCATTGTTCTCTTGATAAGACATTTGAATAATGCAATAGTATCAATAAAATATGAGTAGTTCAATAAAATATGAACTTGTAGAGAATTTTGTAAAGTAAGAGAAAATTCACAAAGTAAGATGAATTTGACTGCAACAAAAGTAAAATAATTATTATTCTTAACACATATTTAATATTTCTTGCAATTTCTTTTTCACTTTTTCATTTTCACTTTTCATACTATTTCTTGAATCATTTTATGATTTTAGAATTTAATAATCAACACTTCAAGAAATAACACATTTAAACATCAAAATCAAAATAATTATTCTTGAATCTTAAATTCTTGATAGACATCATAAACTATGACATGCATCAAGCGTATTAAAGATAATGCATACTGATAATGCAATATAACTTGTTTATTGCTGACAAGTTATTTTTTAGAATATTCATCAGCACGCAAGAGCTTAATGAACTCAACTGACAGTTATACTATCAAAGAAACAAGTTCAATATTTGAATCTACTAAAAAGATAATGCACATTGATAATGCATTATTTACTGACATGTTAATGCTTTGCAACAGAAAACTAAACGACGCTACAAATCAAACATGATAGCATTGCATGAGATTTGAAAATATCAGAAATTATTCAAAAATCTCATTTCAAAAATAATCTTTGAAAGACTTATGAAAGAAATTATGCATAATTGCGCTAAAGCAAATATGTTACTCTATAACTATTGCATTCAGCGCTCTGTCTTGAGTGCTTTGCAAGAAGTCATTGAAAACTTTATGATTTCATTCATGAAAAGTAAGTGCATTATTCTTTTACATTATCACTTTTGTTGTAGAATTTTCATTGACATTTTGCTCTATGCAAACATTAACTTGATGATAATTCATGTCAAATGCATTATTATTCAAGATAAAGATATAAGATTTATGAAGAATCTCATGATGAATCTTGATATCATGTTTTTTAAAACAGATTAGAAAATGTCTGTCTTCATCAGTTAAATAAACAGTGTAATTCATGAAATTACATTCACATTACTCATGTGCATTATTCTTATGCATTGACTTAATTGTACTTCTAATAAGTATTTGCTTTAAATGCAAGACTTTTAATAAATGAAATGATATTGCAAATTTATGAATAAATCTGCATCAGAACAATCTTCAAAGATACTTGAAATGAATCAGCAGACTTGTTGATCTCTTGATCATCATTCTTCTCTCTGTGATAAATATCTCAGAACTCAATAATAGTCTTGTCTGAATTCAAATTCATAGTTTGATTGTAATACTTCATCAACATTATTTATTTCATCATTTTTGAACTCATCTGTGATCAATTTCATCAACATACTCTTTTAGCAAGACTGAAAGTTCGCTCAATATTTATCAAGAATATCAAACATGAAAGAACATTTTTAATCATTTGCATCAATCTAGAAAAATTCGAAGCATTGTCTTTTCAAAATTGTCATGTTGAACATTTTTCATTTATAACATCAGTGTGAAGATATTGATCATCTTCATCTTGAAAAAAATGAGCATGCTGAGATTGTTGAAGCAATGATCTTCTAACAGTTGTAACAGACTACAAGATCGTTAGTAAATGATCAAATGCATTATCATAATGCATTATTTCATCAGCATCACTTCTTACTCTTTGTGCTTCTGCTTTCAAATCAACAGCTGAATCTTCATAGTAATAATGAAAATACTCTTTGAACTCTGTCTTGTACTTGATCTTGTAATGAACAGATTCTTCATTATGATCTGTATCTTCATTGTCTTTGTTATCTCAAGTCTTGTAAAGATTTAGCTTCATTGTAGAATTCAGAATATTTGCAAAACTATATATTGTTTCATCGCTGTTTTTGATCTTGACATAATACTTTGCAAGTTTGATTAAGACTTTTTTGCAAGTCTTTACTATAACAGCACTTAATGAGCAAGTACTTCTTCTTATATTCTTTTCAATCTGCTCAAGATGATTGAAAAGTGCATCAAATATTTGAAATTTCAAGTGAATATCTGCATTAATTGTTCATGATACTACTAAAGTGCATTCATAGAAGAAATTTAATAGATTGTCAACAAGCAAAATCATGAATCACTCACTTTCATTAAGTTTGATCTTTGCAATCTTGAAATCTTCGCAGTATTTCTCTGTTCAAAGATCAACAAATTCACGTAGTTGATATGCTCAACGAAGCATTAAGTACATAAAGTTTCAACGAATGCAAATATTTTGTATCAGTTTTCTAAATCTTTTGTCATTCTGCTCTTGAAAAGCTCTGAAGTGAATCAATCACTGAGAAGAATTATTGACAGCTATTATCAGAGCACAAATCTAATTTCATAATTAATAAATGCATTACTTTTTTGCATTATCATTTGAAGCAATATCTTTTTAATCACAACAGATAATTCTCTGCTTGTTTCAATATCTTGCACTTGATCATTCTTTAATTGAGCAATAACATTATCAGTTAATATTTTCAATTTAAGAGCTTGAATAAAATCTTGAATCACAAGATTAATGATGTAAGTCAAGCAATTAATGAAATTTTATGTTCTGTCTCATTGAAACTTGCAATGATTCATGATCTTTTCAAGTTTCTCTTTTAAGATACTATTATTACTTGCATTATTAATAACAATCTTGAAAAGCTTGTTCTTAATAACGTAGTTCTTCAGAATTTTCATTAGCTTCATCATTAATTGATGATTGATATGCTCAATATCAAGAGATATAAATTCAATAAGATGTTCACGAAGCTGAAATTCAATATTCACTCAGTATATCAACACTCTCAAGTACGCTACTCTTTAAGAACTAGATCATGCATTCAAAGCAATAAAGATACATCATAACTTTGTAAGATTCAATCTGATCTTATCACAAATCTTCTTATAGTGTAAGAGAATCATGATTATCATTTTTATGCAATGTGCAATGTGCAAATTTGAACGAAGCATTTGTAGCAGCTTTCAAAATTGCTCATTATTAACAATTCAAAAGAGTAAATTCAAGTCAACAAAAATCTTGCATAATTGATCTTCTCAATTCTCTTAATTGAAGACAAAGACTAACTTGATATAACTTTTCTTCTAATAATTTGTCAATTTTGCATTATCAATTTGCGTTATCAGATATGACTTACTCATTCGAAAGTCAGTTCAATTTGTAATTGTGAATGTTTGTATTTTCGCTCTGTCACTGTGCAAAAGTCTGATTCAAGATGCTTTTTCATAACAGACGTGCTGAAGTTATCAAAAGCTGTAGAATGATTCATAATTTTATTGCAGATTTTGCATGAGATTTTAGACAATTCTTCAACAATTGAAGTCAATTGTATAAAGTGATTTCATATATCAGATTACTTATCGCCTGTAGTCTTTTTGAATCAAAGCGAATTATTTATCTTTTTTTAAGTTTTGTTTTGAATATTTTCAACAACAGAGATTTAAGATCATCATTGTAGAAAAAAGCTATCTGTATTCAAAGTTCATTGAACATACTTGCTATTTTCTCTTAGCTTGAGCTGTGAAAAATTCTGCTGAATTTTGTCAATTGCTTCTTGTCTAGTCTTCATCTTTTCAAAATGATGTGAAGAATTCATAAATCATTGAACTTGACTTGTGAAGTCTTTAAAATGAAGACTATCTGAAGATGAACTATGCAAAACACTTTTGTCAGACAGATTAAAAGTGTTACAAGCGTATTAAGATTGAATAAAACTAGTCAGTGTCTTTAGCTCAGATCTAATCTCGATCTGACTCAGATCTGACTCAGTCTCTATTTTCTTTCATCAACATCTCTTTGTTCAACATCATCTTTCTTTCTACATCACATTCTACTTGTGTCACAAACACATTCTCTTCAAGCTTAGCGCAGTCTCTGAATATTACTTAAATAGAAGCTTTTGTACTCATCTTCTTCTGTATTCTTAATATTCAGTTATAGCTATTTCTAAAGATCAAGCACTATTCAATTCTGACTTTCGCTGATTGACTCATTTAGACACGATTCTGACATTATATTAAGAATTCATTAATCACATGATACTGATCTTATTACTCATTCAACATACTCGTACAGACAGAACGAGTCTAAAGAAATTCATTTATCTGATGATCAATGCAATTGAAAGACTGAACAACACTAAAGAGTTTGATAGAATCAACAACAAGACTGTTTGAATCGCTAGACAACTTATCGCTCACTAAGTACGTAAAGTTCACTCGATCAAAAGAATCAACTCATTCTCATGAAACAAATGAGTGAAAATAAGCTGTTCAACTCAATTAAGAGAATCGATGATAAAGAATCTTCGTGAATTGCTTGAGAATCATTCAAAAACTCACAAATCAAAAATACTTTTCTAATCAACAACATTCTTCTCTGAAGATTAAACACTTGATCATACATCTTCATTAATACTGTTGAGCATCGTCATTCGCTTGATCTTGTTCTTTCTTTAAATTTCATCATGTCAAAACGTTCATCTATCAAAGAACGTTTCAAAGAATTTCGAAGTCGCTTTTCTCAAATCTCTGAGACTGATTCATTGAAACTCTCTAGTGCTGAATCATTCATCAATGAAGATAACAAGTCATTCGCTAAAACAGTAATATCTTCTGTTTCTATCGAAAACTGAAAGGCTTGATGCATGATTCTCGACAGAGAAACAGATCGACTCAACGAGCTGAGTAAACAACAAGACAACGAAATCAAAGAGTTGAAGACTAGACTTCAAACTAAAGAAATCACTTCTTCTGATTTCATCTACTCTGAGCGTTCTAGATCTCAGAAAATACCTGATTCTTTCTGATTTACTGACGAAAAGAATTCTACTTGAAAAAACTGATACAGCAAAATTCAGAATAAACTAGAGATCAACGTCGATCTCTTTTCAAATGAACGAGTCAAACTAAGCTATGTACATTTCAGATTATTTGATGACGCAGCTGATGTCACTCAATCTAGATGCGAACATGATTATGTCAATTTCTATAAGATTGTCAATGATCTTTTGAAAGAACTAGCTGAGTTGTTCAATGATTCAGATAAGAAAGTCAACTTTCGTAGAAAATACTACAACTTGATTTAAGAATCAAAGAAGTTTAGCGAGTTCTACACTCAGTTTCAACGATTATCTTTTTATCTGAAGTATCATGAAAAGCAACTGATCATTGATCTGAAAGATAAAATAAACTCTCGTCTTTGATTCATTTGAATAGATCAATTAGTTCAATCTGATTCTTTCAAAGAGATTCATTTCTACCTGATTCATTTGAATAATGATCAACAAGTTATTTGAGAAATCAAGAACAAAGTCAATCTCATCAAACGCGTCAACGATCTGTCAAAGATCATCTTTCATAAAGCTGTTGTTACTCAGTCAGTCGATCATTCAAAACCTGATCATCTAAAGTCGCGTAACGCGATTTTAACTAACGTCAAAGAAGCAGACGTTCTAGTTGAAACCTGTTTCATATGTCATAAATCAGATCATAGCTCTAGAGAATGCTCTGATTGACCTACTAGAATCAATGCAGTGAACAATGAATACAATTATTTTGAGTTTGATTTCAATTTGAATTTCGATTCAAAAAACTAGTCATCTCTTCAAAAGTCATTAAAGAAATAGAGATTATATCTTTGTGCAAACTAAACGAAATTCTATCAGAAGAAAATTACTTTGAAAAGTCGTTTCTAATTGACGTCTTTCTCAACTCTCAGAATCGATCTTTTAGTCTTTGTTCTCTGATAGACAGTGATTCAGTCGCTCATATGCTCATACACGCTAATCTAGTCAATAAAGTATGCAAGAAACTAGAAATTCAATCTATATCACTGACAAAAGAGAAGTTAATAAGAGACTATGATGAGAAAATATTTAAAAAGATCATCACTCATAAAATTCTATTCAATCTCATCATTAAAAGTCATAAGAAATTGACTGTATCAATGCTGATAGCTGATATTGATCATCATGAAGTTATATTGAGTAAGCTCTGAATGAATAAAAACGAAATATTATTGAATATGCGAAACAACGTCATTGTTTTTTTGAATCAATTAAATACTTCTATTTCGATTTTTTTGATCTCTCTCAATTCAAAGCATTCAAGTTGATCGCGATTAACTTCACTCTCTTTTATCATTCAGACTAAGATTCTTATTATGCTCAAACAATCTATTTCAACTATGACTAAGAAAAAAATCATTCTCAATTCAAAGCATAAATGCAGCTTCGTTCAAAACTCTACTGAATTGATCAAAGAAGAATCAGACTGAAGTCTTTGCTTTATTCATGACTGATATTGATAGAGAAATTACGTACAATACTCAGTGTGATTTAAACGTTTTAAACATCTCTTCAATTAATGAAATGACTCAGAATTTGAAAGATATTAAAGTCAAGCTATCATCAGAATATCATGAGTTTCTAAATGTTTTTGATCAAGCTCAATTGAATAAACTATCTTCTCATCACTTTTATGATCATAAAATTGAACTCATCAGTGATTCAACGCTTTCTTGCTGTCAAGTTTATCAAATGTTCTTTGTCAAACTTCTGAAAGTAAAGAAGTACTTAAACGAGAATCTGTCAAAGAAATTTATCACTTCTAGTCAGACTCTCTATTTCTTCTTCGTTCTATTCATTCTTAAAGCAAATGAAGATTTTTGATTCTGCATGAACTATCAAAAGCTAAATGTCATTTTCAAAAGAAATAGATATTCTTTATCGCTGATAGACGAAATCATTGATAAAATAGTGAATTGCAAGCATCTAACTAAACTGAACATTATATCAGCGTTCAACAAACTTCAAATGCATCTCAATAACAAGAATTACATCACTTTTATCACTGCTTTAGAAGCATATAAATACAAGATGCTATCATTTAAACTGATTAATGAATTGATCTTCTTTCAGCAATATATGAATGATGTTTTATGAGACTTTCTGAACGACTTTTGTCAAGTCTATCTAGATGACATTCTCATCTATAGCAAAATGAGAAAGAAACATAAAGATCACGTTAAACTAGTATTGAGTTGACTACGTGAAGCTGAACTGCAGATAAATATTTGAAAGTGCAAATTCAATGTAGAAGAGACTGTCTTTCTAGAAGTCATTGTATCAGAACTAGATTTTCGTATGAATCTCAGTAAAGTAACAGTCATAGTCAGCTGAATCACTTCGATCAATCTAAAAGAAATTCAGAGCTTCGTGAGATTTGTTAACTTCTATCACTGTTTCATTAAGAACTTCTCAAAGCTAGTCAAATCATTCACTTAGTTGACTAGAAAGAACACGTCTTTTGTTTGAAATGAGATCTGTGTTCAAGTCTTTGACAATCTAAAGAAACAAGTCAGCTTAATCTCAGTACTTCATCACTTTGATCTCAAACGACAAGCTATTCTGAAGATTGATGCTTCAAACTATGTAAAAGATGAAATACTATCTCAGTATAATGATGAGAAAGTTCTTCATTCGATGATCTTCTACAGTAAAAGCATGATTCTCGCTGAAATCAATTATCACATTTATGACAAGAAATTACTAGTCATTATTCAATGCTTCGAACACTGATAACTTAAGCTGAAGTGCATTGAACTACTCATTCAGATATTCATTGATCATCAGACTTTGAAGATCTTCATGAAAAACAAACAGTTGAGTCGATGACAAGTCAACTATCTGAACGTTCTATCAAAGTTCAACTTTCAGATCATTTTTAAATCAGGCAAAATGAACATTAAAGTCAATGCTTTAATCAGAATGTCTTTAGCGAACGTTTCTGAATCAGCTCAGCATCTTGAAGATTGTTTTCAGACTATTCTGATTCTTGATAGAGTCGATGTTCTATCTGTTGAATCAAAAGCAAATCTCTATCAATGAGTATATAAAGTCAATCAAACTGATAAGTTCTGCAGCAAATATAAACAAGCTATGAACGAAAACAAGCTCAAATTTCATATCACTAAATTGAAAGACTGTGAAATCATTGACGACATTTTATTTAGAAAAGATCTACTGTGAATCTCTGAGAACATGCATACGAAATTACTACAAGAAGTGCATGATCAATCTTCAATCTTTCATCTCGACAATAAATAAATCATTAATTTAGTTCAGCGTTTCTACTATTGATCAGATCATCAAGCTACTATTTAATGATACATTTGAAACTATTATACTTATCAGCGAAGCAAAGCTTCTAGAAATAGCATCAATGAACTTCATCATTCTCTTTCGATTTCACAGAAACGCTAAAAAGATATAATTATGAACTTCATCATTGAATTATCTCTGTCAGAAAACTATAATATCATTTGCACAATCATATGTTGTTTCATCAAAGAATGTCACTATGTTTTCTGTCATTGAGAAAACAATGACATCTCAGTTGAAGAAACAGTTTGAATCATGCTATGAAACGTTTATTGACTACATGATTTATTCAGTTCTATTGTTTCAAACAGAGACTCTCAATTCATATCAACTATGTGAAAAAGTCTTTGCAAGCGACTGAGAATCACAGCTAGTTTATTCACAGTTTATCATTTTGAGATTGATGATCAATTAAAACGAGTCAATCAAGACGTTGAACACGAACTTAGAATCTACTGTTATTACATGCAGAATGACTGAGTCAAATGAATATCTATGATGAAATTCAGCAACAATTTCAATATTTTCTTGATCACTTCAATGACTCTCTTTTACTTCAATAAAGAATTTCATTCTTGAATGAGTTTCAATTCAAATACGACTGACTACAAAACAACTCATGAACGACTTGAAGCTAAAAAAGCAGATGATATTGTCATTTGAATGAAAGAGCTACTGAGCTTTGATCATCAACAATTAAAAAAGACGAAGCTGATCATCAAAGTTCAGATCAATAAACATAAACAAGACGTCATTTATGAAGTAAATGATTGAGTTTGACTATCTTTCAGAAATGTCAAGACAACGAGACTTTGCAAAGATTTGAAAGACAAACAGCTGAGTTTTTATCAAATCACTGCGAAAGTGAGTATTTTCTATCATCTTCGTCTATCAATCAGCATGAAGCATTTGCATTTGATGTTCAGCTTAAAGCTACTGCAATCATATTCAGAAGACTTTCTATCAGAACAGCATGCAGAACTTCTCAGACTTATCATTATTGATGATGACAATGATGAACATTGAAAGATAAATGACATTCTGAACTTCAGACGCTATCAAGATTAAATACAGTACAAGATTAAATGAAAAGATCTAGATAGAGACAATGAATGATACTATGTTGATAAAGATGAATTCAATGACTTTGAGAAAGTTTTGAATGAATTTCATGTGCTATATTCAAGAAAGTCACGCTAGTATCGAAATAACTCAATAAGAAAGCAAGCAAACGAGCGACATTCATGCAAACATGAATTTTCGAAGAAAAGAGTAATGTTACGAGCGTATCAAGACTGAAAAGAGCTAGTCAGTGTCTCTAGCTCAGATCTGACCTCGATCTGACTCAGATCTGACTCAGTCTTTATTTTCTTTCATCAACATCTCTTTGTTCAACATCATCTTTCTTTCTACATCACATTCTACTCATGTCACAAACACATTTTCTTCAAGCTTAGCGCAGTCTCTGAATATTACTTAAATAGAAGCTTTTGTACTCATCTTCTTCTGTATTCTTAATATTCAGTTATAGTTATCTTTAAAGATCAAGCACTATTCAACTCTAACTTTCGCTGATTGACTCATCTAGACATGATTCTGACAGAAAGTTGTCAATGAACTAGACATTTTATAAAATAGTTTGTATTAACAACAATAGTTATTAATAGCTTAAAAATAGTATATAAACGATGTAATGAGTAATGCGAAAAGCTAATGCAATATATAGATGATGCAATAAGTAATGCAAAAAGATAATACAAAGAAGAAGTGAACATATTGTTTTAAATTTCTATATTTAACTTTCTTGATATCAAGCTTAAGTTCTTGATGAGTCAAGTTGAGTTGACTTGATTTCTAGTTGAGTTGAGTTGAATTGAATTGAAAATATGCTTAATTCAACTTGAGTCGAGTTGAAAATATGAGCAACTCGACTTCAAGTCAAGTTGAATTCAAAATGTTAACTTGAAACTCAATTCAACAATCAGTCTACTAATGCAATATATAAATGATGCAATGAGTAATGCAAAAAGATAATGCAAAGAACAAGCAAACATATTGTTCTAAATTTCTATATTTAGCTTTCTTGATGTCAAGCTTGAGTTCTTGATGAGTTGAGTTGAATTGACTCGATTTCTAGTCGAGTCAAGTTGAAAATATGCTTAACTCAACTCAAGTTGAGTTGAAAATGTGAGTAACTTGACTTCAAATTGAGTTAAATTCAAAATGTCAACTCAAAACTCAACTTGATGATTAGTCTAGTATTGTGAAAGCTGATCACTTCAATGTGAGCTTTTGAATTTGCTGTTTAATCATTTAGCTAAGCGAGTTAAATGAGCAATCAATGTATTGTGAAAGTTGATCACTTTGACGTGAGCTTTCGTTCATTGTTTGATCATTTAATTAAGCAGACTAAATGAGTTTTGAGTTGTTTGTGAGCATTGCGATGCAATGCTCAATCTGTGTATGTGAAAGCTGATCACTTTGACGTGAACTTTCATTTGCTATTTGATCATCTAGTTAGTCAGACTAAATGAGCAATTTATGTATTGTAAAAGTTGATTACTTCAACATAAACTTTCGTTTGCTGTTTAATCATTTAGTTAGTCAGACTAGATGAGTAATCTGTGTATTATGAAAGTTAATCACTTCAACGTGAACTTTCATTTGCTGTTTAATCATTTAATTAGTCAGATTAAATGAGTAATCTGTGTATTATAAAAGTTGATTACTTTGATGTAAGTTTTTGTTCACTGTTTGATCATTTAGTTAAGCAAACTAAATAAGCTTTAAGTTGTTTATGAGCATTGCAATGCAATGCTTGATCTGTGTATTGTGAAAGTCGATCACTTTGACGTGAGCTTTCAAATTTGCTGTTTGATCATTTAGCTAAGCGAGCTAAATAAGCGATTAATGTATTGTGAAAGTTGATCACTGTCAGAATCGTGTTTAAATGATACAATCAGTGAAGATCAGAATTGATAGTGCTTGATCTTTAGAGATAGCTATAACTGAATATTAAGAATACAGAAGAAGATTGATACAAAAGCTTCTATTTATGTAATGTTCAGAGACTGCGCTAGACTTGAAAGAAATGTGTTTGTGACACAGAAAGAATGTGATGTAGATGAACAAGATGTTGATGAAAGAAAAGAGTGTTAAGAAAGAAAAAGAATGTTGAGTCATATCTGAGTCATATCTGAGTCAAACCTGACTAGCTCGCTGATTAACTCTAATCATTACGCAGAGAACTCGCTAGCGTTCACTGCGAATTGATTAGAGCTTCAGTCTTGTTTAGTCTTGATACGCTCGTAACATTATCTCTCTCTTCGAAAATTCATGTTTGCATGAATGTAGTTTCTTTGCTCACTTTTGTTAATAGTTATTTCGATATTTAGCGCGATTTGTTTGAATATAGCTTATAAAATTCATTCAAAACTTTCTTTGAGTCATTGAATTTCTCTTTATCGACATAGTATCATTTATCATCTTTATCTAAATTTATTCATTTGACTTTGTACTGTATTCAATCTTGATAGCATCTGAAGTTCAATATATCATTTATCTTTCAATGTTCATCATCTTTGATAGTGATTGATCTGAGTGATTCTGAATGATGTTCTGATAGAAGATCTTCTGAATACAATTGCAGTAGCTTTGAGTTGAACATCAAATGCAAATGCTTCATGCTGATTGATAGACGAAGATGATAGAAAATACTCACTTTCGCAGTGATTTGATAAAAACTCAGCTGTTTGTCTTTCAAATCTTTGCAAAGTCTCGTTGTCTTGACATTTCTGAAAGATAGTTAAACTCAATCATTTACTTCATAAATGACGTCTTGTTTATATTTATTGATTTGAATTTCAATGATCAGCTTCGTCTTTTTCAATTGTTAATGATCAAAGCTCAGTAGCTTTTTCATTTGAATGATAATATCATTTGCTTTTCTAGCTTCAAGTCGTTCATAAGTTGTTTCATAGTCAGTCGTATTTAAATTGAAACTCATTCGAGAGTGAAATTCTTTATTGAAGTAGAAGAGAATCATTGAAGTGATTGAGAAAATATTGAAATTGTCACTGAACTTCATTATAGATATTTATTTGACTCAGTCGTTCTGCATGTAATTGCAGTAGATTCTAAGTTTGCATTCAACGTCTTGATTAACTTGTTTCGATTAATCATTAATCTCAGAATGATAAACTGTGAATAGACTAGCTGTGATTCTCAGTCGCTTGCAAAGACTTTTTCACATAGTCGATATGAATTAAAAGTCTTTGTTTAAAACAATAGAACTGAGTAGATCATGCAGTCAATAAACGTTTCATAGCATGATTTAAATCATTTCTTCAACTGAGATGTCATCATCTTCTCAATGACAGAAAACATAGTGATGTTCTTTGATGAGACAACATATAATTATGCAAATGATGTTATAGTTTTCTGACAGAAATAGTTCAGTGATGAAGTTCATAGCTATATCTTTTCAGTGTTTCTGTGAAATTGAAAGAGAATGATGAAGTTCATTGATACTATCTCTAGAAGCTTTGCTTCGCTGACAAGCATGACAGTTTCAAATATATCATCGAATAGTAGCTTGATGATCTGATCAATAGTAGAAATACTGAACTAGATTGATGATTCATTTATTGTCAAGATGAAAGATTGAAGATTGATCATGCATCTCTTGTAGTAATTTCGTGTGCATGTTCTCAGAAACTCACAGTAGATCTTTTCTAAATAGAATGTTGTCAATGATTTCGCAGTTTTTCAGTTTAGTGATATGATATTTGAGCTTGTTTTCGTTCATAGCTTGTTTATATTCGCTGCAAAGCTCATTTGTTTAATTGATCATATACATTCGCTGATAGAAATTTGCTTTTGATTCAACAAGTAAAACATTAACTTTATTGAGAATCAAAATAGTTTGAAAACAATCTTTAAGTTGTTGAGCTGATTCAGAGACGTTTGCTAAAGACATTTGAGTTAAAGCATTGACTTTAGTATTTATTTTGCCTGATCTAAAGATGATCTGAAAGTTGAACTTCAACAAAATGTTCAAATAGTTGACTTGTTGTTTACTTAACTGTTTATTTTTCATGAAGATCTTCAAAGCTTGATGATTGATGAATATCTGAATGAGTAGTTCAATGCATTTCAGCTCAAGTCATCAATGTTCAAAACATCAAATGATGATCAGCAATTTCTTGTCATAAATATGATAATTGATTTCAGCAAGTATCATGCTTTTGCTGTAGAAGATCATCGAGTGAAAAACTTTCTCGTCATCATACTGAGATAGTATTTCATCTTTTACATAGTTTGAAGCATCGATCTTCAGAATAGCTTGTCATTTAAGATTGAAGTGATGTAGTACTGAAGTTGAACTGACTTGTTTCTTTAAATTGTCAAAGACTTGAATGCAGACTTCATTTCAAACAAAAGACATGTTCTTTCTAATCAGCTGAGTGAATGATTTGACTAGTTTCAAGAAGTTCTTAATGAAACAATGATAGAAGTTAACAAATCTCACGAAGCTTTGAATTTCTTTTAAATTTGTCAAAGTGATTCAGCTGACTATGACTGTCATTTTACTTGAATTTATACAAAGATCTAGTTCTGATACAATGACTTCTAGAAAGACAGTCTCTTTCACATTGAATTTGCACTTTCAAATATTTATCTGTAGATCAGCTTTGCGTAGTTGACTCAATACTAGTTTGATGTGATTTCTATGTTTCTTTCTTGTTTTGCTATAAATAAGAATGTCATCTAGATAGACTTGACAAAAGTCGTTCAGAAAGTTTCATAAAACATCATTCATGTATTGCTGAAATGAGATTGATTCATTAGTTAGTTCAAAGAGTAACATCTTGTATTTATATGCTTCTAAAGCAGTGATAAAAGTGATGTAATTCTCGCTATCAAAGTGCATTTAAAGTTTGTTGAATGCTGATATGATATTCAATCTCATCAGATGCTTGCAACTTATTATTTTATCAATGATCTCATCTATTAACGATAGAGAATATTTATTTCTTTTGAAAATGACATTTAGCTTTCAATAGTTCACGCAGAATCAAAGATCTTCATTTGCTTTAAGAATGAATAGAACGAAAGAGAAATAAAGAATCTGACTGAAAGTGATGAATTTCTTAAACAAATTCTCGTTTAAATACTTCTTTACTTTCAAAAGTTTGACAGAGAACATTTGATAAACTTGACAGCGAGAAAACATTGAATCACTAGTGAACTCAATTTTATGATTGTAGAAGCGATGAGAAAGTAGTTTATTTGATTGAACTCGATTAAAAACATTTAGAAAATCATGATATTCTGAAGACAGCTTGACTTTAATAGCTTTCAAATTCTGAGTCATTTTCTCAATGAAAAAGATGTTCAGAGCGTTCAAATTGCACTGAGTGTTGTACGCAATTTTTCTATTGATATTCTTCATGAATAAAGTGAATACTTCAGTCTGATTCTTTTTTGAGCGATTCAACAATGTTTTGAATGAAGTAACATTTATGCTTCAAATTGAGAATGACTCTTTCTAAATTGTAGTTGAAACAGATCATTTGAGTATTCTAGAAATCTTTGACTAAGAGATAAAAGTAAACAAAGTTGATCGCGATCAACTTGAATGCTTTGAATTGAGAGAGATCAAAAAAATCGAAATGAAAGTATTTAATTAATTTGAAAAAACGATGACGTTGATTTGCATATTCAATAATATTTCATTTTTGTTCATTCATGATTTTTCTAATATTACTTCGTGATGATCAATGTCAGCTATCAACATAGAAACAGTCAATTTCTTATGACTTTCAATGATGAGATTCAATAGAATTTTATGAATGATAGTCTTTTTAAATATCTTTTCATCATATTCTTTTATTAACTTCTCTTTTGTCAGTGATATAGATTGAATTTTCAGCTCTTTACATACTTTATTGACTAGATTGATATGTATGATTATATAGATGACTAAATCACTGTCTATCAAAAAGCGAAGACTGAATGATTCGTTCTGCAAAATGAGAAAAGCATTGACTAGAAATGACTTATCAAAGTAATTCTCTTTCAATAAAATTTCATCTAGATTGCACAAAGATATAATCTTCACTTCAATGATTGTTGAAGAGATGACTAGTTTTTTGACTTGAACTTTGATTCAGTATTTAGTTTGAAACAATTGTAGTTTTCGTCAACTGCATTGACTTTGATAGATTGATTCAAACATTCTCTGAAACTATGATCTGATTTGTGACATACAAAACAGATTTCAACTAGAACGTCTGCATTCTTGATGCTAGTCAAAACTGCGCTGCGTGACTTTGATCAGTCAGACTTCGAAGCAGAAGACTGAACAGCAATAGTTGCTTTAAAAATGATGATCTTTGAATCATCATGTTTGAGTAGTTTGTTCTTGATCTCTCAAACTGCTCTATGTTCATTGTTCAAGCGAATTAAATAGTTTTGAATATCTGATAGCTTGATGAGTGACTTCATCTGAGCTGTTCAAAAGATTCAAAGACGAGAGTTTATTTTATTCTTTAGATTGATGACTAGTACGTTCTTCTAATATTTTAAATAAATGTATAGTCATTGAAATTGATTAAAGAAATTGCTGAATTTCTTTGATTCTTGAATTAGATTAATATATTTTCTACGATAGTTATCTTTTTTATCAGAATCATGAAACGATTGAGCTAGTTTCTCTAGATGTTCATTAACAGTCAGATAAAGATTATCACAGTTGAAATCGCGTCTGACTTGAGTGACTTTGACGACATCATTTGCTAGTCGAAAGTTAATGTAGCTCAGCTTGTAGAGTTCATTTGAAAAGATGTCAATGTTCATTACTAACTTCTCTCATATGTCAAGAAATCAGTTCTTTCAAGTAGAGTTCTTTTCATCAGTGAACATTGAAGAATTAAGTATTTTGTGATATTTAGATCGTTTGAAGTAGATGACAATCGAGAAAGCAATGATGATTACATTGACTGTGATAGCAGTGAAAGCTTGTAGTTTTGCTTTCAACTGTTGAATCTCACTCTTGTCTTGTTATTTCATCTTGACGAGATGATCTGTTTCTTTATTAAGATCATAGATACATTTCTTTCATACTTTTATATCATCGAGTATGATGATTTCAGCGTTTGATTTGTTGAAAGCAATGAATGAAGAAGTGTATTGTGAATCGATGATAAAAGAGAAAGCTTGTGAACGTGTTCATTGCAAGAAATCAGCGAAAGCTTGATCTTTATCAGATGTGTTCTTAAATATCATAGTGAAGAAAATGAGAATTGATTTGAACTGAATGAAGAACAAAGCTCAGTGATTTTATGAAGAAAGATGAATGTTTGTTCAACAAAGAAGATGTTTGTGAGAGTGATTGATTTTGAAGCAATTTACGAAGATTCTTTATCATAGATTCTATTAATCGATTTTGAACGAATGCATACTGAATGAGTGATAAATCTTCTAGCAATTCAATGATTGTATGTTCTCATTGATTCTATGAATTCTCTGATGTTGTTCTTGTCTTTCGAGATTGAATCATCAGATAAACAAATTTCTTTAAACTCAATTCATTTGTACGAGTTGATTAAATGAGTAATGAGATCAATATCATGTGATTAACGAATTCTTAATATAATGTCAGAATCGTGTCTAGATGATACAATCAGTGAAGATCAGAGTTGATAGTGCTTGATCTTTAAAGATAACTATAACTGAATATTAAGAATACAGAAGAAGATTGATACAAAAGCTTTCATTCATATAATGTTCAGAGACTGCGCTAGACTTGAAAGAAATGTGTTTGTGACACGAGAAGAATGTGATGTAAATGAACAAGATGTTGATGAAAGAAAAGAGTGTTGAGAAAGAAAAAGAGTGTTGAGTCATATCTGAGTCATATCTGAGTCAAACCTGACTAGCTCGCTGATTAGTTCTAATTATTACGCAGAAAACTCGCTAGCATTCACTGCAAATTGATTAAAGCTTCAGCCTTGTTCAGTCTTAATACGCTCGTAACAATCACTTTGACATGAGCTTTCATTCTTTGTTTGATTATTTAGTTAAGAAGACTAAATGAGCTTTAAGTTGTTTGTAGACATCATGATGCAATGCTTGATTTATGTATTGTGAAAGCTGATCACTTTGACGTGAACTTTTGTTTACTGTTTGATCACATGATTATTTGATCACATGATCTTGTTGTTTGTGAGCATTGCAATGCAATACTCAATCTGTGTATGTAAAGTTAAATTGTCTTGATGAATTAAAGCAGTAACAGTAAGATAATGTCATCATCAACAAGCATGCAATTTATAAAGAAAATCAAGAACTTAATATATATAATTGTAATTGTAATTCATACACTCTTGTGACATTGATTTAGATTCAACTCATGAGAGAAACTATGTTATATATATTAAATGAACAAAATTCTCTGAGAAAGAAAATCGCTCATTGATTACATGATGACTTCACATTATCAAAACAATAAAATTGACATTATATTATCAGTAATGAATCTATAGCTTCTATTCAGCGCATGATGCTTGAGTAAATTTTTGATGAAAGTGTTTATGCTGTTTAATTATGATGCATCATCTTTGCTTTGCTCTTTATTGATAATGTTCTATACAATGATGTCTTGATTCAATTCTCAATTCAAAGATAAAAGATGTTTTCTTTGCATTCATGATGCTTGTGATTATAATGTCAAAAACTGCGTTCTTTTGCTTAATGATTATCATTCATTGAACAGAGAAATATGTAATGAAAGAGAGACGCGAACAATGAAAAGATAAAGTATGATTGTATTAAATAACTTTATTTTGCTCTTAATTTGACTTATGTTATGTAAATGTTGAATAGATTGTTAGTATAAATGTGTAATCACAATTATTCAATGCATGACTCTGATTAATAGTAGAGAATGTATTCTGATCATTCTTATGAGCTTTCAATTTTTCACGTAGATAGATGTATAATTTAACATCAAGTGTCATGATGAATTAACTCATAAAGATTAAATCAGAGACTAAAGTCAAAGATTAAGTTGAAAATCAGATCTGAGTTAACTTTGAAACTTTATGACTTTGTCAAGATATTGTTTAGACTACGTCATATCTTTAACTTAATATGTCATGAGTTATGTCATGCTTAACTTAACAATGCTTGATAAACTCTTTATAGTTGATTAATTTTCTCAAGTTATTGAAAGCTTTTTAATAATTAACTCTATCATAATATATATTCATTCTGTGTCTGCTTATTCACATTGCTGTTTTCTTGTGATGAATCAACGCTGCTTGCAATTATCATTGAATCAGCATTACTGCTGCTCATGCAATTCATCATTATTTATTCATCTACTCGATCTTTTCTCTCTCATTTATAATGCTCTTTTCAAAAGTTTGTTTTGCACACGTTGTGATTGTTTTAATATTAATCAATAAATAATACATTATTAATCATCAATTAATTCTTTCTACTACATTTGTCATTTGATCAACTTTTATCTTAATGATTAAATTAATTATTAAATTTTTTTTTTACTCAATTCAACACTCATTATGAATCTATGCAAGATTTTATATATTGTAGTGAGCGTTGTGCTAGCGTAGCATTCTTTTCATATTTACTATCACTTTTTTCTGCGCTTTATACTGTAACTGTTTTCAATGCAAGAACTTTATAAATTTACTTTTTCTTTACTTTCTCTTTCTTTCATCTGATTTTTTGATGATGTCACAGTCTGAAATTGATTCAGTATGCTTGTTGAAAGTATTATTTAAATGATCATTGTTATCACGCTCATGATTTTTAGAAACTTTCTCAAGTTCATGATGTTTTCTTTGCATTGCATCATCTTTCATTCTATCTTTCATTTAAAACATGTTAATAAAATGTGCTTAATCAACATTTGATTTCTGTTGCATTTGCATATCATTGTAACAATATCAAGTACTCGTTTCTCATGTAAAAATTGATTGAAGTCAATTTTTCTCATGCATAGTTGTGTCAATAATGCATTGTGAAACTTCATATGATTCTTGTACAGTTGCAAATGTTGATGTATCATCTCTGATGTTAAATATTGAAAATGAGTTGCATTAAATTTCTCTTTTCAAACTACTCTTTATGTTTATCTGATTTGTTTCTGTATGAGTGTCAATCTCATCATCACTTCAATGCATTAATGCTCAGTCAGTAATAAAGATAAATCATGTGCATCATCAATCATTTTATTCATCACTTTATTTTCAAGTACTTCTGCATGTTTTACTATTCAATGTAACTTCAGCGTGACTTCTTAAGATTGAATGCTCTCATGTGCAATCTGAACTCATTGCAGACGTGTTTGATTTTTTGTTGATATCATAACTTTTATTGTTTTCAAAGAAGTTTAATTATCATTGTATACTTTGTATATCTTTTCATGATACTCTTGATTTGCTATCACTATGTCTGTGAAATGTTTCATTCTTGCAATTAATTCTTTCAACTCATCATGATGAATAATGATTAAAGTTGATTTCTGTAATCTTTTATTTAACTTTCAGTTCATTTTCATTATAATCATTGTAACATCATCTTTGCTATCATTATCATTTGAATAAACTTTTGCTTTAATGTGAATATGTTGAAATTATGTTGTCTTATTGATATTTTCTTGCTTGCAACTATAACTATCTTCAATGACTCTGATCAAAGAATCATTATATAAAGATAATTTCAATTTATCTTCATCTGCTTAAATGTTTCTTTCATTCACTTTCGCTTCAGCTGTAGAAATGTTTTACACAGCTTTGATTTTCAATCTCTTTTGAATGTCAAGTTATTGCAAATTCAATGCATTATCATTTTAATAACTTTATTTGATTTTTGAAAGTTCATGTTTATTATTGATCTTTGTATCAGCTTTCATAAGTGAATATTTATTGATATCATGTTCATTCTCATTTATAGAATCTTTGTTAATATCACTTGATAAACATTGATAATCTGTCATAATGCTTTTTCTTGCACTGATTTCAACTTGACACTCAGACTCTTTTGATGATCTTTCACTCTTTGTGATGTATATCATATGATGACTTCGTGACTAAGCAGAGAGCACATCATCGCGAAGTATATTTGCTTACTTGTCATCATTGATGAATTTCAAGTAAACTCAATGATTGTTTGCATGATTTTTTGTTTAATCACTAGTTTTGCTTCAACATGATGCATGTGAATCACTCATTTCAACTTGAAGTTCAGTTAAACTTTCAAGACTCTTATATTTGATTTCAAGTTAATCTGATGTTTCATCAACTTTACATTAACTTTCATATTAAATCATTTAAAAGTTTTTATAAAGTGAATCAGCTCATGCTTTGTTATCAAGAATTTGATATCATGCATTTTTGATCACTGTTCACATCTATCATAAATCTTGTTAAAAACTCTGCAGTTACATTTCATAAACTCTTTGTATATCAAGATATTGATATCATTCATGAAGTTTATAAAGTTAGTTTTCAGCTTAATGTTATCACATACTTTTAACAAGTTTGCATTGTAAAACAGATATAATATCAATAATAGTGAAGAATTTTATAATATATCAACATTCACGTTGCATTTCATCATCATGTAATCATCAATTGTGATCATGATGCATTGATCTTTCAGAAAGTTCTTCACAAACTCAAGAAGCAATCTAGAAACTTTTCTCTTCTTTATATCATGTAAGAGTTTGCTGTGCATCATATTATCAAATGCATTCTTCTTATTCAGACTCAGCAATGAGACTACTTTTCTTTTCATGTCACTTCACATGATATGTATCTTTTTATAATTAGTTGCAAAGTCATATCTATTGATCTGTGCTTGTAAGCTTTCATCTGAATATTCAATATTGAATCACAAGTTTCTATGACATTTTGCAAATGTTTGAATATAATGAACTTCAATACTTTACTCAATGTATCAAGTAATGTAATTAATTTATATATTTTTGCATTAAAGTAATCTTTCTTATCTGACTTTTACATCACTATTGTAACTGTGCTCTTAAACTGAGTTGACTATATTTTCTTCTGTAAACATTTTTCAAAGAAAGAACATATTTATTTTGATGCATCATCAACAAGTCTGCGCATTATTTTATTTATATATTTTATGTGTTTCAACATCTTGTTAAATGTTGCTTTATAAATGACTTTTTAATTTTATGATGCATCAATAAGATGTTATTTTCAATTGAGAGTGAATACTCGAAATCTATTGTGTTCAGCATGAAAATCTTTGAAAATGATGAAAAGTGAGTCTGAAACATCATCTTCACTTTATTTTATGCTGTTGTGATGATGTCAGAGAGAAAATTATCGTTTAAGTCAATGTGTTTGCAATTGCATTTCTTACTCATTTTGCAGTTTTGAACAGTTTTCTTGAGAATTGTTCAACGTTTTGCATGATCTTTTAATATTTACTGCATTTCTGTTTTCTGATGATTTTGCTCTTCTTATTACATGCTTGAATGTACTTTGTTCAATCATCAACAATTCAACAACTTCTTTTCATTCATTGCATGCTCTTGATGATTTTCATACACTTCTTCGTTCATTTTGCTTTGATCATTTCATATGATCTCACTCAAAGAGTGAAAATCTTGATGATCTTCTTCAGTGAAGTTGTAAACTGAGTTAAATGATTGCATGTCATTAATGTTGCAACTCTGCTTCTGTATGACTATGATGTTGAAATCATGAACTTCTTTGTTGATTAGAAATGATTTCTGAATTTTCAATGATTTTCTGATGTTGTACTGCAGTATTCATAGAAAAGATTGTTTCATTATAAAGTTATTTGTAGCTGTTGTTGACTCTGCAAAGAGAAGACTCTTTGAATATTCTCAATCATTGAGAATCTGTCTCATCTTCTGATTCGTCGTTTCTGACTCTGCTCGAGCGACGTCTCATTCAAGTCGCTGCTCACGCAAGAAAAATGATCAATGCATCTCTTCTTGACTTCTATCATCTGTCATGTTGATTCATGAGCGACTAGACTGCATGTTCTCAGCACAACTGTCGTTGAGCTTGACGAGTTTGTTGAACTGAAAGAATTCGTGAATCTCGAAGAGTTCGTTGAGCTTGAAGAGTTCATTGAATTCGAAGAGTTCATTGAATCTGCAAAGCTTGAAGACAGTGAAGAGTTCAAGAATTGTGAAAGCGTGCGATTGTATTTAAATGCTTCTGAATATCTAAATGATCTGTTTCTATAAATTTCGAACGCTTGTTTCATCTGCTGTCATCATTTGAAACAGATGCGTCTTCAGAGTTCGTGATTTTCGTTGCAGTTAACACAACATCTTTTATTCAAAAATGTTACACATTTCTTGATGTGATGTTTATCTGCGCACTTGATGCAGCATTGATTCTTTCTGCAGAATCTGATCATGTGATCAAATTCTTGACATCTGAAGCACTGTGTGATGTGACAGTTCTTCTTGAACAGCTTGCATGCGCATTCATGATATGCATTTAGCATACTTACGTTCATCAGTTGATTTATCATTGCTTCGATTGCTATCTTCATGATGAGCGACGAATGAGTCTTTTTGCTCTCTGCTACTTTCTTGAGTCAGACTATTCTTAAAATCTTCAGATTCTCATGAAGTCTTGTATTATTCTTTATCAGCTTGCTAATAACTTTCTTCTAATTGCTTGTGTCGATTGTAGTGTGCATCTCATGTGTCAGCACTGCGAAGATTCGTCGTGATATGCGCATCAAGTTCGCAATTTCTTCTGCTCATTCTTGAGTCTTTTTCAGATTTGCTCATGCATCTGAACTGACTGCGTGAAGAAAGATGTCTTCGCTACTCTTGCAACGCTCACGCAATGATGAAAAGAAGATAGCTGACATTATAAATCTACTAATAAAGACATCAACGTTAGAGAAAGAAATGAGCAAAGATTATTCATGAAGAGAAATAGCATTGAAGCTGATGCATCATCTTCGACTTGAATCAGAAGAAAAACATCACACAACTCAGAACGCATTCATCGCGAAGAATGTACAGAAACTGAAGACATCAATTCAACTGCTAAGCAAGCAGTTACAAACGCAGAGAAATACGCGTCTTTCATTGAAAATCATGTCATGAGCAAACATGACAAGAGAAGAATTATCAACGAGAAAGCAACGTCTCAGAGAAGAGTCATCATCGCTTCACAAGAAATGTGAAGTCATGATAAAGATAGCAGACAGAGAAGAAATAAAAAAGATGCAGAAGAAGATCATTGAGCAGATTCTTCAGAAAATAGCAGACGTGTCAACAAGTCAACAAAATCTGATTATGTCTCTTTGCAAGCATTGCAATAGCACAGTATCACAGAAGTTAGTGAAAGCAACGATGAGAAAAATACAGAAAATGCATTGCAGATGTTCATGTCATTTCAACACAAAGATTGCATCTGTTCAACAAGATGATAAAGATGTGAAATGATTTTCATAAAGTTGAAAGCACTTTCATCACTTACATCAGAATTGAACGCATAGATTTAAATGCTTATCTGCACTTCAGAAACGTTTCAGACGCAGATAGCATGTGATGTGACTGTAACTGAGATCATTAGATGATGAAACATGTACTCATGCACTGCTTGAACTGATTGCATCTGCGATCAAGAATGCTACAAGACGTTGACTTCTTAAACTATTAAATAATCGTTGTTATTACGAAGAGTCTCAGAGCAGCTGCAAGAATGATGATGAAAACAAAGCTTCTGAAGCAATTTAAAGTGACTAAGTCACTCATTCTCTAACGTGCAATCAACGCGAACTAATTTGATACATAGTTTCATAATGATAGTTTCGACTGCGTGAAGCAATCATATAAATAGCGAGTGATTTTCTATCTCAAAGAGTTTTGTTTACTCAATATAAATAGCATAGAGTTCTTCATGAGTTGACTTAATTGATGTCACAAGAGTGTATGAATTTATTATTATTAATGTAATATTCTGTCACTAGTTGAAATCGTCGCAGCGAGAGCTAATTGCTTGCATCTTGACTGTATTTTCGCGTCTTCTTGAATTAAGTTGTTCAGAAGCATCACTTTCTTAATGATGAGAAAGTGAGAAATGATGTGATTGACACTCATCAAATGAACGCATATCAGTTCGCATGCTTGTCTGATTTTCTGCGTACGATCGTTGACTCAACTGCGTAACGTGATCTTGTTCTGCAGCATGTTCAAATGAACATGCAGCGAGCTTGTGTACATTTCTGCTTTCAGAATCTCGATGCTTATTCTTTTGAACATCTTTATGACGTGACGCAGAGTCTGATTCTGTAGTGTTTCAAGTCTGCATTCTTTGTCTGACAGTTCTTTCTCTTTTTCTCGCTGATGTTAAACTGATGTTTCAAATGCAATTTCTGATCTTACTACTGCTGAGTATATCTGTCTTGCTTTTGTAAAGATTGCTTCTCATGTAAAGACTTCAAGTCAACTAAGTGCTAGCATTTGTGTGACGTGATTCACTTCAATTTGACGAAGATATGCATCTCATTGCAATTTCATGTTCAGTTGTACTCTCAGAACTCGCACGTCTGATTTCAACTTGATAACTGAACTTTCTATTTATATGCTAGTCATCATGTCAAATCTCTTTGATTTTCTGATGAAGTGCATAAATTCATACTTTTCTGATGCAAATGTTGCGTTATGAGTGCAAGCTCATTTCGCGCAGATGTTGTGCACTCTGCTCAGTGTTCTGCAAATTTCTTTGATGAATTTATCATATGCTAGAATGTTAATGTCATTTATGAAGTTGAACACTTCAATCTTAATTCTCAATGCTTTGCACTTCTCAATCAGACTTGCGTTGAAGAATAGAAAGAGAATCGATGAAATGAGAGATCTTTGCAATATGTCTGCGTTTATCTCGCGTATGTCACTCGTTTGCTCATTAAATCTCAGTGATGTTTCTCGATTCTTAAGAAAGCTGCATGCTCATTCAACTATGTAATCTGAAGTTTTTTTCATTTTCAGAGTATGCAGAAGTCTGACGTGCAAAACTCAATTGAATGCTTCGACGATGTTTAAACTTAGCATGAACGCTACGTATTTGATTTCGCAGTCTCATATCATGTGAATCTGATCTACTAGTAGATTTAATGTCGAGATCACAAATCACTTGCGTCTCGCTTTCATTTGAGCATCAGATAGCATATGATGAGTCTCAGCTATATTGCTCAGTCTTTTAGTCATGATCGACTTCAGAGCTTTGCTCATGATATCAAGCAAAGCAATGAGTTGATATGTCTTTAAATCAGTATAATCGCTCTTTTTTGATTTGCATAGTACTATCGTTTGAGCTTTTTTGAACTGCTTAGAATGATATCTGTGTATTACACATGCGTTGAATAAACTTATCAGTATCGAGATCAGTTTTGCAAGACTTGTCTGCAATGCTTTGTTTAAAATGTCTGAAATATTTGATGCTTTGTCTGCTTTTATTCTTTTGATTGTCTGTCTCACTTCATCTTCTGAGATGCGTAAGTCAAATGACACTGTCAAGAATATAAATGAGTTCACGATATTATTGACATCTGTCTGAGAGAATGAAAGAAAGAATTTTTCTTGCAATATCTTGATTTTTTTCTCAAACGTCGTTGTCATTTGTTCAGTGTCGCTTCACTTTAATGATGAAAACTGAGAAAGTTTTTTAGATAACTGACTTTCGATTCTGACTCATTTTGCGAAGCATCATATCGACTTAAGTGCATCGCTCAGCTCATACATTTGTGATCTGAAATGTGCGTGCTTTGCTTGTTGAATGATTTTGTTTTTATGATCATTGTGTTTCAGATATTCATTTCACGCATTTAGTGTACTCTGTGTTTTTTATATGATTTGCAGTCATTTTGATTTCGTTACTATCTTTGAGCAGTTCAAATTTCAGAAGTTCTTTGCTCAACTTGATGACTTTGTCAAGAGAGTAAATTTCTCAATAATCTCTTGTAGCATCTTGATTACTTTGCACACTCTTTCGTTCATCATCGCTCTGCTGTTCAAAGAACGATTCGATGAAAGATACATATGCAGATACGCACTCAATGCTTCTGTGTTTATTTTCTTTCATAATCATTAATTTGAAGACTGTACTGAAGTTGTTTGTAAACAAAGTTCTGTGACAATTGAAAGATGATTCAATTCTTGATGCAGATTGATGTGTATTTTGCACTTGCATGTCATGAACTGTATTTTCTCGCTGCTAAAAACTAGATCAATAGTTATAAACTGATTGTAAGTCTTGCAAGTAATAGTGTCTGATTTCAGCAATAATTTCAGCTTAATGTTAGTAATGATGTCAAGTAAACTGTTGATCACTACATGTTGAGTGAAGCATCTTTATTTTTCTCAATGAGAGTGATGTAGATTGAAATCTTTCATGATCAGTTGTTTGCAGTCGTCTTTGAGTAGCTCGCTCAAGCAAGAAATGATTAAAGATTTCTCTGTAAATGTAGAGAACAGTGAACATGAGTTGTAAACGTTTATAAGTTGCAACGTTTGCGTTTTATCATCTGTGTTGCAAGTTAATATTCTGATTAAGCAGATGTTTGACTCAACTGTTTCTATCATTCATTGATTGAGTTTTAAGCATTTGTTCACATATATGCAAGTTCTTGACTGTGATGACGTGTTTTTCACTAGATAAAAATGTACTCATTTATGCATCAACGTCTCATCTCATGATTCAACAATGATTTCAACATTTGTTCTTTCAAAATATTAATAAATTTCTTTTTATTCATTATTTTTCAGTTGCAACGCGATTTTCACGTTGATTTTTTACAGACTCTGAAATCTATAATTGTCTGTATTAACAAATGATTTGAGAAGTTTTTTATTTCTTCATTGATTTCACATCATATTAGTTGATTCATAATATCATTTGTTGTGAAAATCAAATTTATTGTCATTTAAAATTCTTGATAATTTCTCATAATTGTATCTTGAGATAATGCTAGCAATGCATCAATGTTTGTAATCATTTTAATTAACTCATTTAACACTAAATGTTGTCTTGAATAAAATAATTCTTCTCATGTAAAGTGATGCAGATTGAAGTCTTTTACAAGAATGCTTTCTTTTGACATGTGCAATGTTTTTTTAATGTTTGAAAGATTTTCTTTTTCATGAATAATTTCATGATCTCTGAGTGATGAATTATATACTTCATGAATATGTATAACTTTCTGAATCATCTGTGCATCATCTGTTAATGTTTATAACATAATTGTGTTTACATTTTTGAAGTATTATGTTGAGTATCAAATGTTGCTGTCAATTTTCTTGTTTATGTAGAAACAGATTTTATCTTCATTATTCTTCAGCATGAAGTTGATCATTGCTGAGCAGTATGCTTTGAAAATATCATCAAATTATCAGAATTCTTGAAGAATCAAAATATCATAATTCTTTATCTTTTTCTCATATAATAACATTATTATTATCTTGTTTCTGAACTTGTGAATGTTGTACTGTAATATTCAAAGCTTCTTTTGCTGAGATATTAAAGTTCACATTTCAGACTGTTTAATGTTCTCTTAAATATTTGCAAAGCATTTGCTTCACTTGTAAGATTCTTAACAAAAGATGACATTGATAACAACATGATTAACATTGACTTTAATTCATCTAATTTTAACTTCTTGATCAAGTGATTCAATATAGTGTTTTCTGATGTGATGATTATACTGAGCAGATAACTTTCATTTATTGAGCGTCTCTGCTTTCTTTTTAAGTCGTTGTTCATCAGCAATTTTAAACTGATAAATGTTTTTATGAATGTCTTTGACATCACTGTCTTGAGTTCTTTCTACTCTTGTACAACATGATATAAAAGTCTGTGCTTTGTGACTCTCTTTATTCTTTCTTTTTCAGCTTGTCATTTATGACATTGAGAGTCAAAGACTCTATGTGTATCTCAAAATGCTTTACATTTTCACATGTCTTAAGTTTGTTTGTAAAAACAATGCTTTAAATGATGATTCAACATGTAATAAATGCATTTCTGCTTGTTTTTGCATTCATACATTTTGTGATCATATTCTTGATACTTTAAACATTGATGCACTCTGCAGCTTAAATTGTAAAACTGTGTGATCTTTATGTTGATTTTATGATATACTTTCTCATTGATTAGCTTGTTCATTATCTCAGCGCTGATTATGCATATCATCAGCAAGATGTATCTCTTCTGCTCATTCTTTTTTGTGAGTTACTCAATCTTCTTAATCTTTATTTCTGAATATATATCTTTGTTGATCTTGATGAGTGTTCTCATTTCTTTCTTCTTTATGTTTTTAAACATTTCTTCAACTTTAATCTTATATATCACTACTTCAAATCTGATTTTGTGCAGACATGCATTTGATGATATCTCTTTGATTCAAAAATCGTTTTTCTTCAATGTTTTCTTACTATTCTTCATCTTGACTTAAAATATCAGCAGTTTCAATCATTTCTTTATTGTCTTTATGTTTTTACGCGTCAACAGCATCTTGTCAATGTCAATTTCTCTCACTCATCTCACTATGTTTTTCATTATTATCATCATGATTCTTTTTATTTCTTCTTTCTCTTTGATGAAGATTTTTACTTCAAATTTCTTGCAATGATTTTGCATTAATGATGATATATCAATGTTGAATACAAGATGACTTTCAAATGATGTTGTTGATTTCATGCTCACTTTCTTCGCTCAGTTGTTAACATGTTTTCTCTTTTTCACGAACTTTTTTTGAATCTACTCATTATCTTTTTCAGTCTCTTCAGCTGATTCTTTATGCGTTGATTGATAGTTGATGCAGCGACACATTGACGCGTCAGCTTTTCTATCATCTTTGTTAAACTTTTCATCTCTTTTCAGAGCATCAGCTCATTGTTTCTACGTTCGTTAAGCTCATAGAGTACTTGCAGCTTGTGTAATTTCTTCTGTATATCTTTCATCTTGACTGAATTTTTCTGCAAGATGATAATAATCACTTTTTGTTCACTCATTGATGTCATGTTGATGATGCTTTTCATTTGTCTTTGACAATCAGAATAAAGCACAAGCATCATGTCAATGATGTGCTCTGTCTCTAAATAGTTTAAGTAATTCATTTTCATGATTTTTTCAAATTCTCAATAATTATCAATGAAGTCTTTTAAATTAATTATTAATTAATAAATTATTAATAAATGATTATTAAATCAACTTTTTTTTAAAAATTCAATTGAAGACATGATAATAATAATAATAATAATAATAATAATAATAAATTCATACACTCTTGTGACATCGATTAGATCGACTCATGAGAAACTCTATGCTATCTGTATGAAGTGAACAAAACTCTCTGAGGTAGAAAATCACTCGCAGTCTACATGACTGCTTCACGCAGTCGAAACAGTGAGTTTTGAGACTATGTATCAAATTTGTTCGCGTTGATTGCACGTTAGAGAACGAGTGTTCTAGTCATTCTAAATTGCTTCAAGAGCTTCGTTTTCATCATTATCTTCGCTACTGCTCTGAAACTCTTCATGATGATGACGATTATTCAATAGTTTGAGAAGTCAGCATCTTGTAGCATTCTTGATCGCAAATGCAATCAGTTCAAGCAATGCATGAGTACATGCTTCGTCGTCTGATGACTTCATTCGCAGTTGCATCGCAAGCTATTCATGCCTGAAATGTTTCTAGAGTGCAGATAAGCATTCAGATCTATGCGTTCAATTCTGATGTGCATTGCAAGAATGCTTTCTGCTTTCTGAAGATCATCACGCATCTTTATCATCTTATTGCTCAGATGCGATCTTTGTGCTGAGATTGCGTTGACATCTGCGACGCATTCTCTGTACTTTTTTCATCGTTGATTTCATTGATCTTTGTGATACTGCGTTATTGCGATGCTATCGCTTGTTGAAATCATTGTGAAGAAGAGAATGCGTCGTCTGCGTTTTGACTGTATCTTCGCATCTTCTCGAATGAAGACATTCAGAAGTACTATTTTCTTGATGACGAGTGAGCGAGAAATGATGCAATTAACTCTCGTCAAACGAGCGCGTATTAGTTCGCATGCTTGTCTGATCTCTTGTGTTCAATCATTAACTCAACTGTGTAGCATGATCTTGTCTTGTAGCATGTTCAGATGAACATGTAGCGAACTCATGTATGTTTCTGTCTCTAGAGTTTTGATGTTTACTTTTTTGAACACTTCTGCTACGTGACGCAGAGTCTGATTCTGAAGTGTTTCTAGTCTGCATTCTTTGCTCAACAGTTCATCTTTCTTGCTGCGCTGATGTCAGACTGATGCTTCGAATGCAATTTCTAATCTCACTACTGCTGAGTATTCTTGTCTCGCTTTTGTGAAGATAGCTTCTCATGTGAAGACTTTAAGACGACTAAGTGTCAGCATTCTTGTGACGTGATTCGTCTTTATTTGTCAAAGATGCGCGTCTCATTGCAGTTTCATGTTCAGTTGCACTTCTAGAACTCGTACGTCTGATTTTGATTTGATAACTGAGCTTTTTATTTGTATGCTAGTCGTCATGTCGAATCTTTTCGATTTTCTAGTGAAATGCGTGAGCTCATACTTTTCTGATGCGAACGTTGCGTCATGAGTGCAAGCTCATTTCGCGCAGACGTCATGTGCTTTGCTCAGTGTTCTGCAGATTTCTTCAGTGAATCTGTCGTAGACTAGAATGTTAATATCGTTTATGAAGTCAAGCACTTCGATTTTAATTCTTAGTGCTTCGCATTTTTCAATTAAACTTGCGTTGAAGAATAGAAAGAGAATCGATGAAATGAGAAATCTCTGTGATATGTCTGCGTTTACCTCGCGCATGTCGCTCGTTTGTTCATTGAATATTAGCGATGTCTCTCGATTCTTTAGAAAGCTGCGTGTTCATTCGATTATGTAGCTTGACGTTCTTTTCATTTTCAGCATGTGCAGAAGTCTGACATGTGAGACTTGATTAAACGCTTCGACAACGTCTAAGCTTAGCATGAAGATGATATATTTGATTTCACAGTCTCACACTGTGTGAACTTGATCTATTAGTAGATCTAACGTCGAGATCACGAATCATTTATCGAAAATATGTTGTATACGTTGCATGCAACATACATAGAGCACAATTTCTATGCTGGTTTCCCTCTTAGACTCGAGAGATTACTCAGAGAGTTTTCTCGCGACAGATTCACAGTTCAAGGCAAACGAGATCTCTCACTGCTCAGATTTCGACAGTTTACTTCTTAAGCATGAATCGCAGACGTATCGCAGTTGATTTCTTCTCTAATCACATCAACACACGCTACTGTTCTCTTGAGCTATACAGATGATGTCTTTGACTAGAAATTGATTCTATCATCAAGACATTTGAGAGTCAGAGCTCAGTGAAGAAATGAGATTCTCAAGATCAACAGTCACCGTCATTGTATATCACGTCTCGCAGACGCTCGCTTCGCTTGTAAGATGTGCAACTCATCTGTTTCGCGTTATCTGTAGAGATTTCTCTCGTGCAGATCGATCATGTCTTGCAGAGATGTTCATATGCTACACTTCTAATCAAACAGCGTAGTTCGATTATTCTTTACTAACTCGCTTGTGTTTCTCTTCTCTTAACGAACTCTTCTTGTCAGCGTATCACTCATGTATAGAATGTCTGTGTCTGAACATCTGTTAAACAATATTAATGAGACTCTTGAGTTTGCTCATGTTGAACTTAACGAGTCTCGTGAGTTGCTCATGTCGTAGTAACAGACACGCAGTCTTAACAAGATTTATACGTAGTTAGCACGTAGATTTAAAGAATGTTCGTGATTTGAGTTCTTTCTGCTAATCACTCTTAACAGATCAAACGCGAGAGTGTTCTGTCTCAGTTCTCGTCATCGCGATGACAAGATACTGAATCGAATGATTTTTATAAGCGATTTCCCTCATAGTTTTGCGTTCTATTTGACTTTCTTATCTGCGTGCAGATTGCTTGTAGCATGCGCATTGAGATTATCAAAGTCTGCGCGATCGCGAAAACTCTGCACGCGATCAACGCACAGCGCTTCATCATCACGCAGCGCTTCGATGTCATTCAAACTTTTGATAATCTCTAGACTCTACTGTAGCTAGACAGTAGATTCGTAGTCAGCATTACGTACAGATGAGTTTCATCGCTGATCAGACATGATAATAATAATTCAGATTAATCTAAGATTAATTCTAGATTAATCTCATATAAATAAAAATTTATTTATGATTTAATTAACATTTTACATTCTTGATTGAAAATATATTGATTAGTGAATAGTGATTGATTAGCGATTGATGATTAATTAATCAATGTTGATATTTATCAATAAAAAATGATTGTGTATTGATGATGAAGTAGTTACAGATGTAAAGATTCATGCAATCATGAAATTTATGTATAAGCTCAGACGTTAGCGTGAGTCTTAGCTTTGAATGATCAAAGAGATTGCATGATCTTCAAGATGAGTTGTGCAATCTACATTCTTTGCGCAAGATCAATGCAAATCATGCATGCATGCATGAAGTTTGCGAAAATTAGAACGAATATTGTTATTCTGCAAGAATCATGAATGAAAGATGAGAATATAACAATCTTGCATTCATCATTTATATGCATCAAATCAAATATTCAAAAGACTTAAGTCAGAGTATTGATATTTGTTGCAAAAAATGTAAGAAAGTTTATCTGCACATCAAGATCAGACATAGTCAACAGCGAAAACATACAAGTGATAATAATAGTGAATGATAAAATTTTGAATGAAATTTTATTGCTTAACATATATAATGAAAAGGCACAAAACGCAGAGAAGAAGTAATCATATATGATTGAGCGAGAGTTAGCAAAGATTAGATTAAACAACGATCAAAAAGTTATTATTGCAGAAGACTTTAATGCACATCATAGCTGATAAAATGTGAAGATTGCAAATTTTATTAAAACGAAAGCATTAGTAAATTGAGTAAGAATGCATGATTGCAATCTGATTAATACATCAAATATAAACACTTATCACAGCTATTTTGAAAGATTAAGCTCAGTAATTGATTTAACTTTTGCATCAAGAAGTGTGCAAAACTACATTAAGAACTGACATGTAAATGAAGATGCAAACACAGAATTTGATCATGAAGTAATTCTGTTTACAATAGTCATAAAAAAGGTGAAATTGGTTGAAAACTCGCTAAATGCATCATACAACTTGCAAAAAGTTGACTGAAAGAAATTCAACATGCATTTACAAAAGACAAAGAATGAAATGATTATCAAAATATGAAGAACTATCAGTTCAAAGATAAAATTCATTTACTTGATTGAATGCATCAAGAGTGCAGTGAAGTTATTTGTATTTAAACAGCGAATATGCGCAAAATCGAAATTCTGATGAAACGAAGAGCTCATCGAAATGTGAAAAGCACTGTCATCAAGAAAGCGAATTTGAAAAAGATGCAGAACTGATGATGCATGAACAGAGATAATGCGAATGCAAAATTCGTATTATGATGCAATAAAATTGATCAAAAATCAATTCTGAATCAACTTTCTGAACAAAGTTGAAGAAAAGAAAGTGTTTCAGATATACAAGTTCATCAAATTCAACAAAGCTCAAAATAGTACATGAAAGAATCTAGAATCGCGATTGACGACAGCAATCTATTGAAGCATATGATATATCAAATCGAATTACAAGTTATAAAGCACAATTGTACAAGCAAAACAAGCTCTCATTCGACTCAATAGCTTCACAAATGACTGCATTGCAAGTCAAAAAACGAAAAGTGAAAATTTTCGCGCTCACAAAGATCAAAATCGGCAACGAAACGAGAGTTCATCAATGCAGAAGAAAGAATCATCAATTCAGAAAGTAATTTGACTGATAAATTAAAGAGCAAACTCACATGAAAAGAACAAGTAGTCAATCAACTTTAGAACAGCACAGAAGACTGTGTACTGACATAAAAATCGAAATCGAACTTTTTTGTGTTCAAAGATTGCACAGAAAACAATGTTGTTTCAGAGAAGTACAGCGTTTCTTATCAAATCACTATCTGTTTTATCTTTTCTTGATGTGCAAGACAATAAGTCGAGATCAGTCGTTACTATTCTGAGTGAGATAACGCGACTACTTTAATATCTGAAATATAAAGCAATTGCGTCAAGCATTTTCTATCAAAAAGAGTAATCTAGACTCTTGCAGACTAGATTTATATCATTTTCATTTGACATAAGTTAATAATAGAAGACGATTTATTGCAGATTTCAAGATAGAAATTGAAAGATCTTTACATTAAAGTTATTGTTTACATGAAATGCTCTGAGTAAGAGATTAAAGAAATATTTAAGTGATGTCAAGTGAATTTTCTGAAAGTTCAAAGCTTGAAACTCGGAAAAATTCTTTATGAAAAGAAATATAAAGAGTCGCTTTATGCGCTCTTTCTCGCCTCGTTTCGCGAATAGTAACGCGAAACTCAGCAGAAGCAATAGCTCAGCGTCAGAACTCAAAACATCAATAATAGAAATCAAAAAGTCAACATTAGAGATTGAAACAAATTTATGAGATGAACTTAGCATGAGTTCATCAACAAGCAAACAACTGCAGAACAACATTGTTGATTTATTTCGCAGTCAACAAAAATCGTTCACATCAGTAAATAGAAAAACGCAATACATGTTTAGTTCACTTAATGCATTAATGCTAAATTCACATGCAAACGCGCATAATGACAAGAATACAATCAATCTGCGAAATGCAAATTCGCAGCAAAAAGAGCAAACACAAGCGATTGTGAAATTCAAAGAAATGAAAAAGCGAAAAGCGATGAAAAGTTTGCAAAAAGAAGTTAGCATCGAAGTTAGTACTAGCAAGTGCTAAGATGTCATCTTTAAAGAGATGCAGATAAAGAGACTGCGCGAAAGAATTGAATTTGCAGTCAATCAGCTAAGACAAGCAATATCAGAACAGAAAGAGATTATAAGTCATAGCTTAATCTACATTCAAAGAGCATGCAACGAAAGCATAGAAAACTCGATTCAGAAGCAAATTGATCGACTTCAAAGTCAAACAAAAAACAAACTGAAGATCATTCTACAATTGATTCAACAGAATGCTGAAAACATCAAAAAGAAAATTAATGCAAAGCAAATGACAGAGAATTGACAAATCTTGCAGAAGACGCAGGTTTCGCAAACGTTGCAAGTCATGCAAAATTCGCAAAAACCAACGCAGAAGCTCACATATGCACAAAAAGCAGCTCAAGTCACAGATGCAAATGCAAATGCAAATGTGAATGCAAATGCAGGCGAATAAAACCTGATTATCAAGAAATTCTCGTCGAAATCACAAGAAATATCGTATCGCGAAAGAAGACTCATTGTCAATCTCAAAAATGAGAACTAAACGTTGAAGACAATGAAAATGCGAGATTCAATGAATAACACATTGAAAAAGGCGAAAATCGATCTAATAGTCGTCACGATAGTCAAAACGCTAAAGAAAAACAACATTGCTTTAATGATCTTGAAAAAATACATTGCAGACGTCTTACTAGCGCAAAGAGCAATATAAGAGCATGTTTTTGATGTTAAAAGCATTAAGAAAGACGAGAAATGACACAAAATAGTCATACACAGTCTGAAAACTGAAATCTTCAACATGAAGATTGAAATGAAATATCTGAGAATCGAGCTAGAGAAGTACAACTCTGAATTAAAGCTGATAATCAACTCAATATGATTATCAAAAGGTGAAAATAAAGCAAGAAAGAATCATGCTTTGACGATACTGACATTCAAAATCGAAGCAGAAGTGCAAAGACATCTGAAAAAATGACTCTTAGCTGCAAAATCAACAAATTGAACAGTCGAATATCAAGACTATTGATCAAATGATTAATGTCAAAAATGTCAAACATTCGAGCATTTGCAGAACAAATGCAACAGATCATCAAGATGCTTGTACTGCAAGCGAAATCATCAGATCTGAAATCATAAATGTCAATTATCTACATGCAAAGATGAGCAATTATGCAATCACATGATTTCTAGATATTGCAACTGTCAAAATGCGCACTTTGCGAATAGCGCAATGTGTGAAACATATCAGACAGCTCAGTCTATTAGCTCACAAAAAGATCATCTAGTCACGAAATTGTAATGAGTATGACATTTGAAATGTCACAAAACAACGCAAATGATAAAAGCTTTGCAAACATGTTGAATATTCGAATTCTACAGCACAACTGCGCAAGATCAACGCAAATTATGCATGCATGCATGAAATTTGCGAAAAACAAGACAGATATTGTTATACTACAAGAATCATGAATGAGAGATAAAAATATAACAATTTTGCATTCATCGTTTATCTGCATCAAATCAAATGTTCAGAATACGAAAAACGCAAAGAACTTTACATGCACATCAAGATCAAACATAGTCAATAGCGAAGATATGCAAGCAATATCAATAGCAAACAATAAAATTCAGAAGAAAATTTTATTGTTCAATATTTACAACGAAAAGTCACAGAACACAGATGATGAGCAATCATACATGATTGAGCGAGAATTAGCAAAAGTTATGCTAAATTCTGAGCAAAAAGTTATTATCATTAAAGACTTTAATGCACATCATAGTTGATGAAACGCAAAAATTTCAAACTTTATTAGAATGAAAGCATTAATAAATTGAGTAAATTTACATAAGTGCAATCTGATTAACACTTCTGATATAAACACATATCACAGCTATTTAAGTCAGTTAAGCTTGATACTTGACTTAGCATTTGCATCAAAGAATATGCGCAATCACATCAAGAATTAACATATAGATGAGAATGCACACACAGAATTCAATCATGAAGTAATTTTATTTACAATAGTTACAAAAAAGATGAAGTTGATCAAAAATTTGTTGAATGCATCATACAATCTGGAAAAAGTCGACTGAAAAGACTTTGATGAGCATTTGCAAAAGACGAAAGACAAAATGATTGTCAAGATGCAAAGAATCACAAGTTTAGAAGCAAAAGTTGTTTACTTGATGAAATGCATCAAGAATACAGTGAAATTATTTGTATTTAAACAGCGAATATGCGCAAAATCAAAACTTTGGTGAAACAATGAACTCATTGAAATGTGAAAGACGCTGTTGTCAAAAAAGCGAATCTGAAAAAGATGCAAAAATGACGAAGCATGAACAGAGATAGTGCAAATGTGAAATTTGTATTATGATGTAATAAAGCTAATTAAAAATTAATTCTGAATCAATTTTTTGAACAATGTTGAAGAAAAAGAAGTGTTTCAAACATATAAGTTTACTAGATCACGTCTAATTGAAAAGTTACTCTTGATACAAAACTCACAAAAAGAATTGAAAATTGAATTCAATGAAAAGTGCAAGACATTTCTGAAAGCAATGTATTCATCATCTTTGAAAGTTCAAATCAATAAAGAATTACTATTGAATGAAAGTATACAGTGATCAAGAGTTATTGAAGAGAAAATCAAGCACGCTATTAACTTCTTAGCACTCAGAAAAGCACTTGAATCAGATAATATGTCATTCGTAATCATACAGCGAGCGTACAAAAGCATATTAAAAATCTTCAATTTAATATACTCAGATTTGATTTAAAACAATTATCATTCGAAAATATGACGCGAAGACACGAGAATTATTCTGAAAAAATCAAACAAGTCAAATTATTCAATTTCAAAGACATACAGAATTATTACACTGCTAAACTGTTTAAACAAAGTAGCAGAAAAAATAATAGCAGTGCAACTGTCTTACACAGCTGAAATTAATGACACGCTGCTGAATTTTGATCAAATGAGAGACAAAAAACAAAGATCAATTATAGATGCAGTACTAAATCTAGTACATGATGTGTAAATGACAAAAAGTTGCGAAAACACGCTTATCTGTTTACTTCTAGATGTTAAAGAAGCTTTTGATCATGTTGCGTTGAAACAACTGATCAAAATATTGATTAAATTGAAAATATCAATCAATTTAATCAATTGAGTAAAACGCTTCTTACAAAATCGAGTTATTGACTTAACATTTGATAATAAACGTCAGAAACCAAAGGAAATAAGCGCAGAAATATTGCAAGATTCATCTATTTCGCTCATTCTATTTCTAATTTATATTCAATACTTATTTTCGAAGATTCGCGCAAAGATTGAAAATCTACAGTCATTCAGCTACATTGACGACGTAGCACTATACGTGAAGAAAAAAATATTGATAAGAATGTAAAAACGCTGAAAAATGCAGCAAAAATTGCTTTTACATGAGCAAAGAAAAATGCAATGCAATTCGATGACTCAACATCTGAATTGATACACTTTGAAAGTCATAAGATGACACTCAATCAAATAATTATTCTACTCAATAACATGATCATAAAATTAAAGATATGTGTATGATGATTAAAAGTCTGACTGAATCAAAAGCTTAACTTCAAAGTTCAATTTTTTTTTTTCAAGTTTTACATACTTATGCAGTTTAAGACTATGAAACATGATGCTATTTATTTAAATAGTAGCACTGAAGCGCTGTGTATATGCTAAATTACATGTAATCTAGTCAAAGTTGATGCAGTATATCTTTTCATTGAGCAGTCAGATTGTTAGAATGCGCATACGAGCGTGTGAGCTGTCTATATAATCAAGTGATCATATAAAAAACTCAAAATTGTGAAAGCTGATCACTTCAACATGAGCTTTCAACTTGTTTGTATGATCATCAAGCTAAGCGAGCTAGATGAGCTTTCATCTATGTAGATAAAAGCTGATCACTTTGACGTGAGCTTTCAAGTTCGCTGTATGATCACTCAGCTGAACGAACTAGATAAGTTTTGATCTATGTATTTGCAACGCATGTAAATTTATCAGAAAACCAAAAAATCAATTGATTTACTACATTGCACAGACGTGTATGTATGTAAAAGCTGAGTCGTGCCTTTGCAATGACTGTGTGAGTGTCGTATATTAGTTGCAACGCATGCGCAAAGACGTTGCTGTTGTTCTGTGTATATGAGCAAAGATTGTGTCGTGTCTTTGCAATGTATGTGCTTGCGATGCATGTAAATCGATCTGATAATGCGAGAAATCGATCGATTTACTGCATCACGCAAGCGTGTAGATGCGCAAAAGCTGAGTCGTGTCTTCGCAGTATGTATGTGTGTGACGTACTTGTATAAACGAGATTCTCGCGCAAACGAGGTTTCTACGCACGCTAACTAAAACTATTTATATTAGTGTCATTTTTAGCACGTTAAACTTGATACTATCTGTTGCTAATCTTTCTAAGTTAGAGTGTGCAGAAATCTCGTTTGCGCGAAAATCTCGTTTATACGAGTATATGAGTTGCAACGCATGCACAAAGACGTTGCTGTCGTTCTGTGTATATAAGCAAAGACTGTGTCATGTTTTTGCAATGTATATGATTGCAATGCATGTAAATTGATCTGATAAAGCAAAAAATCGATCGATTTACTGTATTTTACAGACGTGTAGATGTGCAAAAGCTGAGTCGTGTCTTCGCAATGTATGTGTGAATGTCGTATACAAGCTTAATGCTGAGCCAAGCACTGTCACTGCTCTGTGTGTAATTGTTATATGTGTAAATCGATCTGAAAATGAGAAAAATCGATTGATTTGCTGCATCACGCAAGTTTGTAGATGCGTAAAAGCTAAGTCGTGTCTTTGCAATGTATGTATGTGTGATGTATATGAATTGCAGCGCATGCGCAAAGACGTTGCTATCATTCTGTGTATATAAGCAAAGACTGTGTTGTGTCTTTGCAGTGTATATGATTGCGATGCATGTAAATCGATCTGATAAAGCAAAAAATCAATCGATTTACTGTATTATGCAAACGTGTAGATGTGCAAGAGCTGAATCATGCCTTCGCAGTATGTGTGTGTATATCATATATGAGCTCAACATGTGAATAAAGCGCTGTTACTGCTCTGTGTGTGATTACGCTGCGTGTAAATCGGTTCGAAAATGCGAAAAATCGATCGATTTACTGCATCACGCCTGTTTGTATATGCGCAAAAGCTGAGTCGTGCCTTCGCAGTATATGTGTATATGTTGTATATGAGCTGCAACATGTATGCAAAGACGTTGCTGTCATTCTATGTATGTGCAAACTTCAACGCGTTAACAATCACGTTGTTATTTGTGATGATCAAGTCTACTAAATGAATAGACGAGATTTATAAGAATGATATGACAACGTGATATTCTAAGCAGACACAGAATGAGTATATATTATTGTAAAGCTAATTATTAAGAAGCTCTTGATAACTCGAGAAAATCGATCAACTATAGAGAGTTTGTCAAGCATTGTCAAGTCAAGTATGACATAACTTATGACATATTAAGTCAAAGATATGACGTAGTTTAAATGATATTTTGACAGAGTTATAAAGTTTCAAAGTTAACTCAGATTTAATCTTCAATTTAATTTCTGATTCTAGTTTCTGATCTAATCTTTATGCATCAATTCATCATGATAATTGTCTTTTCTTCTAAGTGAGTTCATTCTCAATCTCAAGAATTAATGTCTTTGTTTACTCTGATAAATGATGATGTGCACTCATTGATTCATTCTAGAAGCTCTCGATAAAAATCTTCAAATCTCTGTGAGAAAATAAGAAAAAGAGAAACTTTCAATTGAATGATAATTCATCTTCAATTATAATGTGTATAGATAACATTGTAAATAGTATATGTGATGTGTAGTTGATGTAAATAACAGCAATGATGACATGTAAATAGCACATAAACATTGTTTATCTTTCAAGTAAATGATGTTGTTGAGATGATAAAGTGTAAACAAGAGTGAATAATAATTGTTGATTTGTTTATTGCTCTTTCAATTTCTCTTAACTTTTCATTTTCTTCAACTTTATTTTTTTCAATCATGATTGTATTTTTATCATTGTGTAATTACTTTTAACAGACTTTGAGTATATTTATATAGTAAGAATAAGAAATTTAGATCATGAGTTATGAATGTGCAGCGATGCTTAAAGAGAGTTGTAAAATAATGAAGTCAACTGATGTTTAAGTCAAGATCATTATGAAAGTAAGTGATGTCATAACTTGAGATTTCACGACTATTATTGCAACTAACAGTATCATAAGTCTGTTTAAAAGACATTGATCAAATATAATGATTATGATGCTGCTGATGTTAAATCACTCATAATGATGCAGATATCATCAAATTCTGATTGAGAGTTCATCACTTTTACTATTCAAACTTTCGAGTACATCTCAACTATTGAAGAGAAAATTCAAGAGACAATAAGAAAAGAAATGATTATTAATGCTTTGTTGACAATCTTATTAAACTCACAAACTTCGTGAAATTAAAGAATGATGATAAGATTCACTTATCTCACTTCTTGATATCATTACTGATGCTTTTCAGCTGTCAATTGTGAGAATAAGCGAAAGAAGTGTTGCTGATTTCAAAATTCTAGATAAAGTAATTTGTATAAAGTGTGCTTAAGTTCTACACATTAAGAATAAAGCATCACGATGTGATGTTATCTTTCAAAGAAAAACAATGTACGAGAAGTGTGTTTGCTGTGCGAGTAATGAGAATTTCTGTATTGCAATGAATATACTTATCTGATACATTTGCTAAATGCTCATGATTTGATATCTAGATTTTTGACATCTGCATTTTGACTGTCAATGAATTCTTTTGTTTGCAGAATATTCATGATAATGCAATTAAAAATGAAGAAGAGAATGTTATTCTGAAAATATTTACTGTTTATCAGAATTTTTTATACAAGAAGTTGATAGCAACAACTTGTGTAAAGAATCATCTTAAGAAAACTCACAAATTTAAGCTTCTAAAGATTCAAAAACTCATTCTCAAAGAGATGATGATTATTAATAATATTGTTAAAGAAATTTTGAATGTAAAGCGCTTTGTGATATATTCAATCTTGATCATATATTATTTTGTCAGCATTTCTAATTGTTCTGATATATTTTAGCATAATTTGTGATCTTTCAAATCTCTGTCTTTGTTACAAGCGTATCAAGACTGAACAAGGCTGAAGCTTTAATCAATTTGCAGTGAACGTTAGCGAGTTTTCTGCGTAATGATTAGAGCTAATCAGCGAGCTAGTCAGGTTTGACCCAGATATGACTCAGATATGACTCAGATATGACTCAACACTCTTTTTCTTTCCCAACACTCTTTTCTTTCACCAACATCTTGTTCATTTACATCACATTCTTCTCATGTCACAAACACATTTCTTTCAAGCCTAGCGCAGTCTCTGAACATTACATAAATAGAAGCTTTTGTATTAATCTTTTTCTGTATTCTTAATATTCAGTTATAGCTATTTCTAAAGATCAAGCACTATCAATTCTGACCTTCATTGATTGTATCATCTCGACACGATTCTGACAGTCTTCACGTCTCATTGTAAATCTTACAATGAGAAAGAAGAAGAAGTTTGCAATCTTGTTTCATGTGAAAAATGTTTAATGAAGTGATGATTGCGTGATGTTTATTGTATCATAATGATTATGCTTTCTTGTTAAACGCGTTTGAGCATCTTTGCACTTTTTTCTTCTGTCTGTTGATTTACATATGTGATCATCTTATTAAAGAGCGAAACTATCATAATACAATGATTTTTCTTTTTTAATAATGAGTTTATGCTTGAAAGTGAGTGATTATGCTTTTCGCTTATGTTTCAGCCTCATTTTGAAAGCTTCTATAAGCTTCAAGACATCTTTCATATTTTCGCTTAATATTCATTGATCATATTCAATCAAACATTCTTTTCATTGTATCTTATAATATAAGATTTTCTTTCTTTTTCACTTCTATAAAATCTTTTCTATCTTTCACTCTTACTCATCATCAATAAGCTTGAGTACGAAATAATCAAGTATAAAGTCATTGTTTAGTTTACAATTATACAACTTTAAAAGAAATACATGAAAGACAGAATAAACTTTATAAATGATTAAAAGATCAAGATGATACGTCTGCTTGTTTATGAGTTCTTGTATATGAAAGAACTTTATCATTTTATTTGATAACTTCTTGCTTGACTTCTTTTGCTTCAGATTTTTTGCTAATAGCATGATTAAATTGTTGACATTAAAGAACTTAAACTTATGTTTTTGATTATAGTACTTTGTCTGAGCATTGATCATGTTTTATCATTGTTTCATCAACGTGTTTTGCATGTTTTGCAGCATTTCAACGCGTTCTTTTGCTGTTGATACTTCTTCTTTCATAGCATCATTCTTGATGTGTATGTCAAAGATAAGTTTATAATCATACATGATTTTAAAAGAACTACAGCTCAACGAAGTGTGCTTCGTCTGATGATAAACAAACTTGACTATGAGTAGAAATGTAGCTCAATCGTCTTACTTTTTGAAACAATACACTCTTAGATAATGTTTCAATGTTTGATTCTATCATTCTGTTTAATCGTCTGTTTGCGAATGAAAAGTGATGCTTAGTCATCGTTTCATCTTGACATGATAGCAGACTTCTAATCAGAATACATTAATAAATAAATTATCTTTATCAATAATTATATCATTTAATATCTCATATCTTAAAGCAATTTGCTTAAAGAACAACTCTGCTAGCTTTACGACAGTCAAAGTCTTCTTTATAGACAGATAATGCATCATTTTCATGTAGTAATCGACTATCACAAGAATCAAGTCATACACAACTTCTTTTCATTTACTAGATGACAGATCTGTTATAAAATTCATAATGATTTCTTTTCATGAATCTGTAAATTGAGATAATGATCTCAACTCATCATATGATAAATGACATTTCATCTTTACTCTCTGACAAATGTCACAAGTATTTATATACTTTTTAACATTCTTGATCATGCTTTTTCAGTAATATTTGCAATCTAATAGCTCGCTGATCTTGTCAGCATCAAAATGCTTCGCTAATGAATCATCATGATGACGTTTCAACAGCTCTTCTCTGACAGAAAGATTTTCTGAAACAGACAATAATTCATTGTACTCTATCATTTCTTAACTATTCAATATTCAAGCTTCAACGTCACTCTTTCATATACTTGTCGTTTTATCTGCTCTTAGTCTCACAGCAAATTCATCTTCTTGCTGTAAGATCTTGATAAGCTCAACTATAAATTTACTACTGAAGTTGTATATCATTTCATGAATTGTCAATACTCTGACAATTGCATGTGAAATGAGTTGTTTGTAATCAACAGTTTCAGCAACAGAATTAAGCTGTTTCTCAACTACGTTGCGATTTTTATAAATAAGTCAACGTTTCAACGTTTGTGCTTCTTGAAGTTGTTGATTTAAGTTGAGAAATTCTATCTTTTGAGAAATGTACTTTGTCTAGATACATTTCTTGCACTGTTAAAATCATGATTCTCAACAACATACTTCTGACATGCATTGCTGAACATGTACTTGTGTTTTCATTGACATTGTGAACAAACATTTTCTTGACTTTGTTAATCATTCATGTACAGTAAATTTCATCTTGCAATTTGCTTTTAACATGTTTCGCTGAATATTTTTATTTACTGACACTGTAAACGAACATTTTCTCAACATTGTTAATCACTCATGTTCATCAGTGAATTTCATCTTGCAGTCTGCTCTTGACATGTTCTGCTGAATATCTGTTCATACTTATACTGTGAATGAACATTTTCTCAACATCGTTAATCACTTGTATACAGTATAGTTCTTTGATTGCTACAAATATAAAGCTATTTAAGCTTTTTATTCTAGTCAGCTTTCGCTGCAGAATGAGCAGCAAATGATTTGCAAAGATGTTTTCACTCTTATAGTCAGATCATTTCAATGACGCATTGATTGAGTTTGTCTTTTCTGATTTATGTGCTATTTCAAAGTTGCAGATCAACAATCTCATGATTCATCTGACTTATCTTTCATTTAGTTTTTGAACATTCATAAAACTCTTCAAATTATTATGATCAGTCAGAACTTTAACAGTATGATAACTGTCTTTCACATAGTGTCATCAATGTTTAAACATCGCTACTATGAATAGAAGCTTCTAATCATGTGTCTCATAGTTTCTTTCAACGTCTATCATCATTCTGAATCAGAATGCAATCAAATGTCATTGATTTTCGTCATCTGACTGAGACAAAATACTCGCGACTGCATAATTGAATGCGTTGATCTTGATGTGTATATGTCGCTCTGAGTCAAAGTGTCTTAGTATAGATGCTTTCATAAAGACGTCGCGAAGCTGATTAAAAGCTTGTTTCGCTTCGCTTAATTATATAAATGAGTTTATTTTTACATTTTTTACACTATCTTTCAGCAGTTCTGTTAAAGACTTTGCTATCTGAGAGTAGTAATGTACAAAACGTCAATAGAAATTGATAAATCTTAGAAAAACTTGTATTTTTTAATACATTTTTGATCTGAATCACGTTTTAATGATGTCTATTCTACTTGAGTTCATCAAAACATTCTCAATGAATATAACAAATTCTAGAAATTTCACTTTAGTGATGAAGAATTCACACTTCTTTAAGCTAGCATATAGCTTGAACTTTCTTAATCTTTCAAGAATCTGCTTCACGTGATTTATGTGATCAGTCTTCTTTATTGAGAAGATTAGAATGTCATTCAGATAAACAATACAAAAGTCATTTAAAAACTCTGTCAAGATCTTATTAATATAAGTATGAAAGATGATAAATGCATTGATTAAATTAAATGACATGATCATATATTTGAAGTGATTATAATGAGTATGAAACGTCGTCTTTCACTCATCTTCATGTTGAATTCTGAGACGATGATAGATGTTTTTCAGATTTAACTTAGTGAACTGCTTGATTCTACTGAGTTTGTCTAGAGTTTCACTAATTAAAGACAGCAAATGATGATTTTTGACAGTGATCTTATTCAAATCTCAATAGTTTATGCATAAATAAAAACTATCATTCTTTTTGAAAATAAATAGAATAGACGCATCAGTTGAACTGACAAAGTGCTTAATTCATTCTTTCGCTAAGACATTATTTAGATACTGTTTCAAAGTCATTAACTCTGTGTTTAACAAATTATACAACGATTCATACAATGACTCTGTAATGATTTCAATTGCATGATTGTGATCTTCATGCAAAGATAGTTTATCTGCATTCTTTATTGAGAATACATCTTCGTACTCTTTCAATTCAATGAGTGAAGTCTGCGTTTCAAGCGCATTTGTGATATGACTTATCACGTTATTTATTGCTTTCACTTGATGTTCAACGATCAACTCTTCAACAACGTTGATCATGACAAGAGCATATACAGTAGACTCATTTTGTAAAGCTTTTGCAAATGCTTATGCAAAGAACAACTTAAATGTGTGCTCATTCACGTTGAAACATTATGTTCTTGCAATCATGTTTATTCAAATATGCTTGAATTGCATATTTGACATATTCAGAATCAGAAAAGATTCTTTCTTGTCAATAGCATAGAAGATACTTATATCTTTTTTCTTTATGTTTCAGCTGTCTCTCATTTGATAACACATCTTATAGACATCATAACAATAAACTCTTTGATCATTCATTCAGATAAATCTTGAAAGATCAACGTTCAGCAATGATATATTCTGCTTGATGATAAAACGTTGACTAATCACGTTCATCTCGATATCAATATTCATGTGAATCTTTATTTCTATCTTTTGATCTCTTTGAATTACATGCTCTTTATATATAAGAGTCTTTACAAAAAGAACTTCTTATTTTTTTCTCAATGATTTGAAGTGTTCATTGAAAGCTTGTCTTTTCTTGAAATCTTGAAATGACTCATATGTGACATCAAATCAATAAGTACTTAATTTACATCAGATTCTTTTGATCTATTCTTAATCTTTTCATCTTTACAATCAGTAAAGTAATGATTCTTTTGATTGCATGTATAGCACGTTATGTTGAACAAATTCTTGCTATAACGAAGCGAAGAGTTAAGTTTAGTTGATCAATAAGATTTCTTTCGCTTTGAATGAGTTTTCTTGTTAATTTTATCTCAATTATGCAAGTTTTTATCTTGAAATCATTTCGACGATAAAACATATTCTTTTTGCAGATTTGTTTTCAATCGAGCGACAAGATCAATTAATGCATCTCATGTGATAGAAATTGACTGCACATTAGTAATGATCATGCGCAGCTCAGATCTCAACTTGATGAATAAATGAGTTCGCTTATGCTCATCACTATACAATGAAAGTTGATGTTTCAGAATGCTCAGATGAGTTGCAAATGTTTATATCATCTGATCTGAACATTGCAATGCATTTGCATATTGCTGAGTCACGTTTATGTCTCGATTCATCAAATCTTCAATTAAATTCAGAAGAAAGTCAATAAAATTGAATCATGTTTGCTGAGTTGCAAACATAATCTTTTCATGATTGAATCAAAGTTTCTTTGATTCATTCTTCAGATAAATCATGCAGTATAAAATCTTTTTCTCATCACTTTCAAAATATCAAAAGATATTTCAAAATGAGATTTTGATGTCGCGAATTCACTTTCTAGATTTTTTTATGATTTTGTCATGATATTTCTTCAAAAACATTGAGAGTCTTCACTTTTGCAAAATGACTTCATGATGATTTCGTTTTGTCATCATTAACACTATGAAGATGATGCGTAAATCATTTCAGTTCTTCGTGAAAGTTCAAGTAAAAACTCAATGACTTTTCTTCATTGTTTCAATGACTTGCAGAATCTCAATCTCTGATCAAATAGCTGTTAACTTCTGTTTCTTTTGCAATTCATCATGTTGAAGCATTGCTCATGTCAGCTGTTCATTAATATCAAGAGAAAGTTCATCTTCTGCTTCTTTGCTTTCTGATTTCTTTATGTGACGTTTGTTTTCTGATATGATGTTTCATGAAATCAAGATGTCATTATTTTAATTCTGTTGCAATTGAATTGCTGTTGTCATGCTTGAATATCAAATCATCATTTTGAAGAAAAGTTTGAAATAATTAGAACTGTGATGATCAAGTCTACTAGATAAATAAACGAGATCTATAAGAGTGATATGACAATGTGATATTCTAAGCAGACACAGAATGAGTATATATTATTGTAGAGTTAATTATTAAGAAGCTCTCAATAACTCAAAAGAATTGATCAACTATAAAGAGTTTGTCAAGCATTGTCAAGTTGAGCACAACATGATTCATGATATATTAAGTTGAAGATATGACGTAGCTTAAACGATGTCTTGATAAAGTTATAAAGTTTTAGAGCTAACTTAGATCTGATCTTTGACTCAGTTTCTGATTCTAACGTCTGATTTAATCTCTATGTATCAATTCATCATGACATTATTGCTTCACTTTTTAACTGTGTGTGAGCTCAACATGTAAGTAAAGCGCTGTTACTGCTCTGTCAATGTTAATGAAATTATTCAGCTTTTCTGACAAGCATAACTTGCAGAAAATTCGTAGTCAGCATCTCATACAGATAAATCTCATTGTCAATCAATATACTAATGAGATAAAGAATCATGTAAAATGTTCGATAAAGAACAAATTTGATTCTTGAATGATGAGTAAAGTGATGAGTAGAATGATCAGTAGAGTGATCAGTAAAATAATCAGTAGAATGATCAGTAAAGTGATTAGTAAAATGATCAGTAAAATGATCAGTAGAATGATCAGTAAAATGATCAGTAGAATAATCAGTAAAATGATCAGTAAATAGCTCAGTAGAAAGAACAATAGAAAGTTCGATCGAAAGATCAATAGAAAGCTCAATCAATAGCGTAGTAAATAACTCAGTAAATGACTTAATAAATAACTCAGTAAATAACTCAGTAAATAGCTCAGTAGAAAGATTAATAGAAAAATTAATAGAAAAATTAATAGAAAGATTGATCGAAAGCTCACTAGAAAGCTTGATCAAAAGCTCAATGAGAAGTTTGATGAAAAGCTCAGTTGAAAGCTCAATGAAAAGCTCGATGAAAAGCTCAGTTGAAAGCTCAATGAGAAGTTCGATGAAAAGCTCAATAAAAAGCTCAGTAGAAAGCTCAGTTGATAGCTCAGTAAATAACTCAGTGAAAAGTTCAGTAGAAAGCATTGTTTAATCTGTGTTATACACTTGATCAACGCATTTTATAAAGCGTTTAATAGAAAATTTAATAGAAAATTTAATAGAAAATTTAATAGAAAATTTGATAAAGTGTTTGATAAAGTGTTTGATAGAAAATTTAATAGAGTGTTTGATAGAAAATTTGATAAAGTGTTTAATAGAAAGATTGATAAAGCGAGTAAATGAACTAAGTAAATGAGCAAGTAAATGAAGTGAGTAAATAAGCGAGTAAATGAGCAAGTAAATGAGCAAGTAAAGTGATAAGCATGTAGATAAGTGAGTAAATGAAGTGAGTAAATGAGCGAGTAAATGAAGCGAGTAAATGAGCATGTAAAGTGATGAGCATGTAAATGAGCGAGTAAAGTGATGAGCATGTAAATGAGCGAGTAAATGAGCAAGTAAATGAGCGAGTAAATGAGTAAGTAGAATAATGAGCATGTAGATAAGCGAGTAAATGAGCGAGTAAATAAGCGAGTAGATAAGCGAGTAGAATGATAAGCATGTAGATAAATATTTTAGCTGAATTAACTGAATTAGCTGAGTTAGTTGAATTTAGTTCAATGCATATGAATAAATGCAAATTATATCGACAAAAGCGAGATTCAATGCAGTGATATATGAATAAATGCAGATTTTATTAATAAAAGCAGAACTTAATTCAGCAAGATCAGCTAAAATCTTGATTTTATTCAGCTTTAAGCAACAAATGTCACTTTAGCTAAACTTTAAAATTTAGTTCACTTTACAAACTGTTGATGTTTTTTAATTTGCATAACACTATTGTTTGAGTCTTTTTGAACTGCTTTGAATGATATTTGTGTATCACACATGCGTTGAATAAACTCATCAGCACTGAGATTAGTTCTGTGAGATCTGCTTGAAGTGCTCTGTTTAAGATTTTAGAGATTTTTGATGCTTTGTTCATCTTTACTCATTTAATTGCTCACTTCATCTCATCTTCTGAAATGCGTGAATCTGATGATATTGCTAAAAATATGAATGAATCTGAAATGTTATTGACATCTGCTTGTGAGAATAAAGAGAAGAATTTTTCTTGCAGCATCTCGATTTTTTCTTCAAACGTTGTTATCATGTAATCAGTATCATTTCATTTCAATGATAAAAACTGAGAAAGCTTTTTAAATAACTGACTTTTGATTCTGACTCATTTTGCAATGTATTATATTGATTTCAATGCATCACTTAGCTTATGTATCTGTGATTTAAAGTGTGCATGTTTTGTTTGTCTGATGATCTTGTTTTTATAATTATTGTGTTTCAGATATTTATTTCATATTTCTAATGTATATTACATTTTTCATATGATAATCTTTAAAAAACAATCACAACACACGCACAACAAATCTTGAAAAAAAGCACTATATGCAAGACAGAGTGAATCTAAAGAATGATCAAACGACGATGAATTGCAACAATGCAAGTTCAAAGATGATTGCAAACAACGTTGACATGTCACAAGAAAATAGCAACGTGAGATCATAATGCTTACGTAATAATGAAGAAAAGATAACTGACATTATCAATCTACTAATAAAGACATCAACGTTAGAGAAAAAGATGAGCAAAGATTATTCATGAAAAGAAATAGTATTGAAGCTGATGCATCATCTTCAACTCAAATCAGAAGAAAAACATCATATGACTCAGAACGCATTTATCACGAAGAATGTACAGAAATTAAAAACATCAGTTTAACTGCTAAACAAGCAGTTACAAACGCAGAAAAATATGCGTTTTTCATTGAAAATCATGTCATGAGCAAACATGACAAGAGAAGAATTATCAACGAGAAATTAACATTTCAAAGAAGAGTTGTCATCGCTTCATAAGAGATGTAAAGTCATGATAAAGATAGCAGACAAAGAAGAAATAAAGAAGATGCAGAAGAAGATCATTGAGCAGATTCTTTAAAGAATAGCAGACGTGTCAATAAATCAACGAAATCTGATCATGTTTTTTTGCAAGCTGAGTAGTGAAGATATCTTTCTTCACGCAGTTAGCTCAGATGTTCAAGCAAATCTGAAAAAGATTCAAGAATAAGCAAAAGAAGTTATGAACTTGATGCGCATATCATGATGAATCTTCGCAATGCTGATACATGAAATGTGCATTACAATTGACATCATCGATGTTTTAACAAAGAACTTAGATAGTTTGTGAGCTAGTGAGCAGAGTTTATTCAATACTAATGCACTCAAGATGTATATGCTAGCTATTAGATGAGACGTTTGCTACAAGCTGTTGAGATCATGCCTAGAATCTAATCACACTGCAGCGAGATAGTGCGTAGCTGAATAGAATGTTTGATTAATAGAGATAGCTATAACTAGAATATTAAGAATACAGAAGAAATCAAAGAGAGTTTCGAGCTGTATCTATAGTAGAGCAAAACAAAAAGAACGAAGCAGATTTGCTCAAGTATTGAAAGCGCTAGAA
>JAABUR0100000531.1_pt1 | contig 82886 bp, 76 predicted proteins | sample 5560091 | NCBI WGS metagenome assembly JAABUR01 (sample SAMN10711879, study PRJNA513375) | rock metagenome | isolation source: Antarctica rocks | place: Antarctica: Victoria Land, University Valley sud
GATCAGGTGCTGACGGTCGAAGGCTGCAAGCCTTCCTCTCAGCCCGGTCCACCGGGCTCCCGTGGCAACGAGGGTATCGCCCGGCGCCGGCTGCTGCCTCGGCGGCTCACGTCTCCGCCGTGGTCTCCTACGATGTGGGCGTGCCTGCCTATGAGTACCGCTGCCGGGACTGCGGCGAGCAGTTCGAGGTCCGCCGCTCGATGACGGCCCCAGCCGAGCGACCGCACTGCCCGGACGGGCACGCTGACACCACGCGCGTGTTCAGCGCAGTGGCGGTCGGCAGCGGCGTGGCGGCCGGGTCAGCCGGTCCGGCTGCTGGTGCGATGCCCGCGACAGGCGGGTGTTGCGGCGGCGGGTGTTGCGGCTAGTGCGGTTGCTCGCCCGGCGGTAGCGCTAGCGACCCTCGCTCGCTCAGTACCGCTCGCGGACGACCGGCGCCTCGCGCACGACCATCGCGCGCCGGCGCGGCATGAACAGCACGAGGTCGAGGACGACCCCCAGTATCCCGACGATCATCAGGATGACGCCGACAACGGCGAGGTCCACACCAGAAACCGTCGCGTGGACGGCGAATGCGAGGATGGCGCCGATGGCCACCAGCACGAGCCCTGCTCCGATGCCCATCAGTCGCCTCGTTTCGTCACCGCTGACGTCTGGCACGCCGGCTGTGGGGCTGATGCCCGAAGGCCTACGCCGAGAATCCCCCCGAGCGGGTGATCAAGTGCAGGCTCAGTACCTGTCGCGCTCGTAGCTCGTCGTGGGGTCATACCCACCGGGACCACCCTGGCCACCGCCGTACCGCTGGCCGTAGGCCCGCCGGCGCTGCCACTCGAGGTAGAGGAACGTCGCGAAGCCGACCATGCCCACGATCATGAGTACGGCACCGACGGCGGGCAGGCTGACGCCGGGGGTGCTGGCAGTCACCGCGAACGCGAGGATGGCGCCGATGGTGACGGACACGAGGCTGTACGCGATACCCGCCATCTGCCACGTGTACCCGCTGCGCGACCCGCTTTGGCACTGGTCGCGCCACCGAGTCAGAAGAACCAGCGGGGCCGGGCTGCAACTGGCGCTTGAATAGCACGCCTCCCCGGGATGACGGCGGCGTGTCGCGGACGACGCGCCGCTTACCCCCGCCTCGCCGGCGGAGGAGGCGTGCTGATGGAGCAGCTCCAGGCCCCTGTCGGCGGATGTCAGCGGCGCACCTGCCGACAGCCGGGCCCCGTGGGACCCGGCCGTCGGTCGACGTGCGATTGCCTGCTTAGAAGGACGCCTCGCTCAGGTCCATGAGGTCGAGGTCGGTGGCCTCCAGGCCGATCCGCTTGCAGTGCAGCTCGGGCAGGACGTTGCGGGCGAACCACTTCGCGGTGGCGACCTTGCCCTCGTAGAAGGCGGTGTTACGGGGGCTTGCCCCCGCAGCCAACGCCGTCAGCGCGACGTCGGCCTGCCTCAGCAGCAGCCAGCTGACGACGAGGTCGCCGACCGCCATGAGCAGCTTGGTGGTCGACAGCCCCACCTTGTAGACGTTGCGCCGCTCCTCCGCCGAGGAGGTCAGGAAGCCGACCATGGCTCCGACCATCCCCTGCACGTCCTCGAGCGCTTTGCCGAGCATCTCGCGCTCAGCGGCCAGCGCGCCGTTGCCGGCGTCGCCCTTGGCGAACTCCTGCACGCCCGTCATCAGCTTGGTCAGGGCCTGGCCCTTGTCCCGCACGATCTTGCGGAAGAAGAAGTCCATGCCCTGGATCGACGTCGTGCCCTCGTACAGGGTGTCGATCTTCGAGTCGCGGATGTACTGCTCGATCGGGTAGTCCTGCAGGTAGCCCGACCCTCCCAGCACCTGCAACGACGAGGCCAGCAGCTCGTAGGCCTTCTCCGAGCCGTAGCCCTTCACGATCGGCAGCAGCAGGTCGTTGAGCCGGATCGACAGGTCGTCCTCGGTGCCGCTCGCGGCCGCCAGCTCGATGGCGTCCTGCACCGAGGCGGTGTAGAGCACCAGGGCTCGCATGCCCTCGGCCCAGGCCTTCTGCCGCATCAGCATGATGCGCACGTCGGGGTGGTTGATGATGGTCACCCGCGGTGCGGTCTTGTCGGTCATCTCCGCGAGGTCGGGGCCCTGCACCCTTGTCTTGGCGAACTCGAGGGCGTTGAGGTAACCGGTCGACAGGGTCGAGATGGCCTTCGTGCCGACCATCATCCGGGCATACTCGATGACCTGGAACATCTGCGCGATGCCGTCGTGCACATCGCCGACGAGGTAGCCGACGGCCGGGTGCCTGTCGCCGAAGGTCAGCTCGCACGTTGACGAGACCTTGAGCCCCATCTTCTTCTCGACGTTGGTCACGTAGACCCCGTTGCGCTCGCGCAGCTCGCCAGTCTCGAAGTCGCAGCGGAACTTGGGGACGATGAACAGCGAGAGCCCCTTGGTGCCCGGGCCGGCGCCGTCGGGGCGGGCGAGCACCATGTGGACGATGTTCTCGACCAGGTCGGAGTCGCCACTGGTGATGAAGCGCTTGACGCCCTCGATGTGCCAGGTGCCGTCGGCCTGCTGGTGAGCGACGGTCCGCCCGGCGCCGACGTCGGAGCCCGCATCGGGCTCGGTGAGCACCATCGTGGCGCCCCACTGCTTGTCGATCAGCGTCTGCGCCAGCTGCTGCTGCTCCGGCGTGCCGACACGGTCGATGATGGCGGCGAAGTTCCCGCCGGTCATGTACATGAACACGGCCGGGTTGGCGCCCAGCATCAACTCGTTGGCAGCCCAGATGAGCGAGGGCGAGGCACCGAGGCCACCGAGCCGTTCGGGCAGCGACAGCCGGAACCACTCACCATTCATCATCGCGGCGTAGGACTTCTTGAACGGCTCGGGGAGCGTGACGCTTCCGGTCGCGGGGTCGAAGGTCGGCGGGTTGCGGTCGCTGTCGACGAACGACTCGGCCAGGTCTTCCACCGACAGCCGCTCTACCTCGCGCAGCACGTCGCGAGCCGAGTCCGCATCCATCTGCTCGAAGGGTCCCTGCCCGAGCACCTTGTCGGCACCGAAGACCTCGAACAGGTTGAACTCCAGGTCACGCAGGTTGCTCTTGTAGTGCGACATGCCGATGCCTCCACGGGCAGAGGGGTACGGCAGTGGCGCCGTACTCGTCAGTAACAAGGAGATATTACCCACCAGTAACGCAGCCAAGACAAGGGTGGTCCGCGTCACCCGAAGGGGTGCAGCGCGGGCGAGAGCTTGGCGTCAAAGGCTAGGGCGGGGGCTCAGCCGGGCTCGCTACGGCCGACAGGAGGGGGGAAAGCATGGCGGGTCGCGGCGAGGGCAGCACCCGCGCCGGCACCGGTGAGTCCCAAGCTCCACCCGACGGTGACGCCTTGGCTCGGTACATGTTCGCGTCGGCCAGGTTCAGCAGTCGTTCGAGCGTGATGCCCTCGCCCTCCAGGTAGCCGGTCCCGATGCTGGCCGCGACACCCTGATCCGCGAGTCCGGTCCGCAGGTCGGTGACGACGCCGGCCAGCTCGAGCGGCTGGGCACGCGGCAGCAGCAGGGCGAACTCGTCGCCGCCGAGGCGGGCCGGGATGTCGGAGGGCCGGGCCACGCCGCACAGCACGCGGGCGGTGGTGACGATCAGCTGGTCACCGGCGGCATGGCCGCGCGCATCGTTGACCCGCTTGAGCCCATCGAGGTCGAGGTAGATGACGCTGGCACCTTCGCCTGCCCGCCGGGGCAAGGCGACGAGAGGACTGCCGGCGGCCAGGAACCCCCGCCGGTTGCAGATGCCTGTCATCTCGTCCGTCACAGCCATGACCCGCGCGCTCGACCGCGCGGCAACGAGACGCCCGAGGGTCCTCGCCTGCGTGACCTGCAGGAAGATGCCGACGGCCAGGGTGCCGATCAGCGCTCCTCGGTAGCCGGCCCACTGGAGGTCCGCCCGGTAGGGACGGGTGAGGATCATCCAGGCGAGCACGGCGAGGACCATGACCGGAACGGCCAGGCGCGGGGGATGAACCAAAGCCGCCGTGGCGAGGACCGCGAGCATCACCAGAGTGGTGGTCCACGCCTGCTCGGTCAGCATGACGTGCTGCAGCGCGACGGCCACCATGACGACCGCGAGCGAGACGAGCACCGCGCTGGAGTGCCGCCGGGGAAGGCTCGTCATCTGCCGCAGCCGAGCCCATACCGATCCGAAGATCACGGCCGAGGCCACGAGTGTGCCGGCCAGCAGGTCAGCGGCGGCTCCTTCGAGGAGCAGCTGCACGGGCACGAGGGCCACGGACACGAGGGTGCCGCCCCGGGCGAAGACCTGAAGGTCTGCCAGGGAGGCATCGGCTTTGCTGCGAGTAGCGGGGGCGGCCCTGGCGCCGTCGGCGCCATCGAGGCGCTCTTCCGGTGCGGCGTGCTCCGGTGGCTCGAAGCGCTGGCCCCCTAACGCCGGGCTGGAGAGGCGCTGGGAACGCCCCTGCTGCTTGACCGCGTACATCGCGGCGTCGCCGGCGTCGATGAGGCGCTCGAGCGTCTGCTCGGGGTCCGCCACGTCGAAGTCGGCAAGACCGATGCTGGCGGCCACCCCGCGGTCCTGCAACGCCTGCTGCAGCCGCTGGTGCAGGGTCCCGACCTGCCCAGATCCGACATCGTTGAGCAGAATCGTGAACTCGTCGCCGCCGAGTCGGCCGACGGCGTCCGAAGTCCGCAGGATGCTGCGGAGCGCGGCCGCGGCGTCGCGAATCAGGCGGTCACCGCAAGCGTGGCCCCCCTCGTCGTTGGCCCTTTTCAGGCCGTCGATGTCGAGGAACAGCAGGCTGATCGACCGGTTCAGGGAGCGCGCCCGCTCGATAAGCGCACGGCCGGCGATGAGGAACCCGCGACGGTTCGGCAGGCCTGTCAGCGGGTCGGTCAGTGCAATCTCGGCGGCAGCAGCCCGCGCGGCGACGAGCCGATCCGCTGTGCGGCACCGAGCGGCGCTGAGCACGGCCGAGAGCAGGGCAGCTGCGACCATGACGCAAGCAAGGTCTCGCCACGCGCCGGAGAACCCGTGTCGGGCCGCGACCGCTGCCCACACCCCGAGCGAGAGCAGGACCAGCACCGCCGCGTAGCGCGGCGCGTGCAGCAGGTACCCGATCATGACGATGTTGAGCATGACGAAACCGCTCCGCCACGGTTCGCCGGACACCGCGAGTGAGGTGAAGGCGTCGACCGAGCCGAAGAGGCAGAACAGGAAGACGCTCTCGTGCGCGTGCTGCTCCATCACCACGCGCACCGCCGAGACCTGGAGCGCGAGGCGGACGACCCCGAACCCGACGGCCAGGGCCCCGGTCGTCGCGGCCATGATCACGCCGTTTCGGTCGGGCGAGTCCGCCAGGTGCACCGGCGCAAGGAGGCAGAACAGCAGGCAGGCGGCCAGGCTCATCGGGCGCAGGCCGTCGGCCGTCAGCGCGCGCCGGTCCGCACTCCGGTGGGTGGCGAGGGCTCCGATCGCCGAGCGCGGCTGGCGCATGGGTTGAGCTTCGACACCGCGAGCCCGGAACTTGACGCCGCCCGCCGCCGAAGCGGCCGTTCAGGCGGTCAGCTCACCGCGCGCACCTGAGCCAGGACAGCATCCGCCACGGTGTCAGGCTGCCGCTCCGGTAGCCAGTGGCCGCCGGGAACGTCGAGGAAGGTGTAGGACGCCTGGACCTGTCCGGCTGTCAGGCGTGCGGCGTGGGGGCCGAGGGCGGGGTCGGCGCGGCCCCACACGTAGGTGGTGGGCACGGTCGAGGGCGGCACGACGTCGCCCAACGACCGGGGCAGCGCCCGGTACCAGTTGAGCATGCCTGTCGCTGCGCCCGGCTCGCGCAACCGCTCGGTGTAGTGCGCGGCCGCGTCCTCGGGCAGTCCTGAGCGCCGCAGCATCGGCGTGGCGATCTGCCGCAGCGCGACCTCGGGCAACACCGGCAACATGAACACAGCCATGTACCAGGACCGCCCCAGTTGCTCCGGGGAACGAAGGGCCGTCGCCATGGCCGCGGGATGCGGAGTCGACACGACGGTGAGGGACGCAGTCCGCTCGGGGTACCAGCCCGCGACGCCCCAGGCTGCCGCGCCTCCCCAGTCGTGCCCGACCACATGTGCCTTGTCCAGACCCGCCGCGTCCAAAAGGGCGATGACGTCGTCGACGACCCGCCGCAGCCGGTACGCGCCGGGGCTACTGGGCCGGGCTCCGGGCGAGTAACCGCGCTGGTCCGGAGCGAGGGTGCGCAACCCCGCCGACTGCAACCGCGAGGCGACGCCGCTCCAGCAGCTCGAGTCCTGGGGGAAGCCGTGCAGCAGCACGACGGGAGTGCCGCTGGCAGGGCCGCCGTCCGAGACGTCAAAGGTAAGGCCGTCGGCAGCAAAGGTGTTCACCAACGCAGCCTAAGGAGTGCTCTGGGCCAGGCGCGTAAGCGGACCCGGCCCGGGCAGACCGTCAGCGTGCCGCAGCCGCCGGAACTGGTCCTGTTCGACGTGAACGAGACCCTGTCAGACATGGCGCCCCTGGCCGAGCGGTTCGCCGACGTGGGCCTGCCGACGGAGCTCGCTCGAACCTGGTTCGCAAGCACCCTGCGCGACGGCTTCGCACTGGCGGCTACCGGGCGGGCGGCCTCCTTCCGTGACATCGCGGAGGCCGCCTTCCGAGCCCTGGCCACCGGCCAACGCCTCGACCGACCCGAGCCGGAGGCCGTCGCCCACGTCATCGACGGGTTCTGGGACCTCGACGTGCATCCCGACGTCGCTCAGGGGATGACGCTGCTCGCGGGTGCCGGCGTCCGGCTGGCGACGCTGTCCAACGGCGCCCCGTCCGTGGCGGAGTCGCTCCTGGAGCGGGCCGGTCTCAGGCAGCACGTCGAGCGGGTGCTGTCGGTCGAGGACGCCGGGCTGTGGAAGCCCGCTGCCGCCGCGTACGCGTACGGGTTGGATGCGTGTGGGGTCGCCGCCTCGGGGGCGATGCTCGTTGCGGTGCATCCCTGGGACATCAACGGCGCGGCCCTCGCCGGCATGCGTACCGGCTGGCTGAACCGGCAGGGTCAGTCGTACCCGCCGTTCTTCGAAGCTCCGGAGCAGCAGGCCGGTTCTCTGGTAGAACTCGCCGGCACGTTGATCGGATGACATTCTGCCGCCTTCCACCACCGGGGAGGCGCAATGACCTCGTCGGGCACGACGCGAATGAAGGCCGGCCGGTTGCGCCAGCGGGGCTGCCGCGGGCGAGGCTTCGGTCTACGCCTCGTAGGACGAGAGCTGTTCGCTGAGCGGCCCGGGGGGCGGTGTGTTCAGGTCGACGCCGGTCACTTCTGACAGCGTGTGCTTGAACCAAACGTCGAACTCGTCTCTGGACTGGGAGAACAGCCCGAGCGCCTTGGCGAAGTCCGGTGACTCCATGTAGGCGATGAGCAGGTCGCCGTTCGGTGTCTGTTGCAAATACCACGACTCCTTGACGATCCCGATGCGCTGCTCAGACTCGCCGTAGTCGGCCTTGCGGGCGACCTCAAGCTCGGTCATGAACGCTCGCGCGTCACTGGACTTGCCCGATTGCACCGGCAGGGCGAAGCAGATTTGGTCCATAACTCTGTCCAATCCTCGGAGGGCCGGGGGCGCTGTCTGTGTGTTCGAAGATGCTGAACCAGGCGCACTGCGAAAGTGGCGGCGTGCCAGATGCAGCGCTGTGGGTCGGGATCAGCCTCCCATCGTCCGGGCGGGCGCTCAAGCGCACTTCATCAGTAGTCATCTGCTGGCACCTCGCGCGCAGCTGCCGTTCTGCCAGATGAGCGAGGTCTGCTGTCCTGCGATCAGGGCGGTGGTGCTGCACGGCTGCCCGTCGGCCACGATCGTGCCCGCGCTCGCGTAGTTGGACGACCACCTCATCACTGCGGCACTATGACGTGGCGCTCTGGACGGAATGCCCTACGGCTGGAGCGGTGGGCCGAGGATCTCGTTTCCGTAACGCGCGCTCGCGGCCAGCAGAACTTCCATGTTCGGCGGGGACGGCTCCGGCAAAGTTGGCGACGTGGCGGGCCGGCCGACCTCTGCAGCGAAGTCCTCGAACTGCGACGGAGAGGTCACCTGCAACATCCGGCAGGGACCGCTGGTGATCACGTAGGCGTGCGGCACCCCGCTGGGCAGCAGGTGGAACGAACCTGGTCCGGCCTCCCAGGAGTCGTCGCCGCATTGCACCTTCATCGAGCCCTCGAGGACGTAGAAGCCTTCCTCCTCGCGATGATGCAGGTGCAGCGGGGTTCCGAAACCCGTAGGAGCCAGAACTTCGATCAGGGTGAAGGCACCGCGCGTATCGGTTGCGCCCGCTTTCACGTGCATCAGCGTGTCCAGAAACCAGAAGGCCGTGCCCTCGTTGCGCTCCCGGTGATACCCCTGCTGGTTCGACACGCTGCCTCCTCTTTGCCGCGCAGCCCGGGTGCGGACCGGCGGGTTACAGAGTTGCCCGAAGTGGCCGCAGCGGCAAGGCCTGATTACCTCGTGCAAAGGCGCGCCGAGCTTTCTGGGCGCCAGAACCAGCAGCACGGCTGCCTCCGCTTCGCGGCCACGCATGCACCGGCTGTGTTGGCGGCCACCGCCCTCGACGCGGCAGTGCCAGCTCGGCGCGGGCACAGTTCGCTCCTACACACGCGCAACCCCAATGTAGCTGCTGTCGGTCGTGAGAAAGTGCTGGCGGGAGGAGCCCCGTTGAGTCATCCTGACGGGCATGGCTGACGAGGCACCGCTCGCCCGTCCTGCGACCGCTGCAGACCGGCAGCAGCTGGTGGAGGTCCTGGCCGACGCCTTCGCGGACGACCCCGCCTTTGTGTACATGCTCCCGCCGGACCTTCGTCGTCGCGAAGCCCGCCTCCGCGGCTTCTTCCACCTCGAGGTGCCGCGCAGTGAGCGCCTGGGTGGTGCGTGGACGACCGCCGACGGGGCTGGCGCGGCGATCTGGTACCCGCCCGAGCAGTGGCGGCCATCCACCTGGGAAGCACTGCGCCAGACACCCGCGGCGCTCCGCGTCTTCGGCAGGCAGCTTCCGCTCGCTTCCAGCGCGCTGACAACGATGTGGGCGCACCACCCGCGGCAGCCGCACTGGTACCTGTACTACCTCGCAGCTGTTCCCAGTCGCCAGAGCACCGGTATCGGCAGCGCACTGCTGCGCCCAGTCCTGCAACGCTGCGACGCGGAGGGGTCCCCGGCCTATCTGGAAGCGACCAGCGAGCGCAACCGGGCGCTGTACCGGCGTTACGGCTTCGAGGACAGGGACGAGTACGTCCTCCCGAACGGCCCGCCCATGTATCCCATGTGGCGTGAGCCTCGGGCCACACACGACAAGGAACAGGACTGACCGGGCGCGGGCTGCTGCCCCCGGGTTCGACGACTTCACGTCGGGCGCAGGCCCCGCGTGATGCCAAGCGGGACCAGACTCCGCTCACGGCGGCGCCACCTGCGCGCGGGATCAGGGAGCCAGAGCTTGGCCGTTGAGGACGCCGAGTCCGAGCGCATGGAAGCTTTGATGCAGCGCCAGTCAAGCATCCCGGTCGGTTACGTCCTGCCCGAATACCCATCCGTGGCTCCGATGGGCCGCTCTGCCTAGTGCGGGACCACCTGGGAGTACCGCATCCTCGGCATCTCCGGAAGCGGGGGGCCTGCGACGACCAAGTGCAAAGACATCGTTGCCACCTGTCGAAGCTGTGGCGGACGGGCGGGGCGTCCCCCCCCGCCCGCCATTGAGTGTCGGTGCCCTGTTCAGCGCCGGAAGGCCGGCGGCGACCACCTACGCCGGAACGGCGTCAACCGACCGCTCCCAGTGCCGCATCGTCGTCAAGGCCGGGATGAAGGCCTCGAGAAGTGCCTCCTGCTCGCCTGCCGTCGCGGTGATGACGCCCTGGTCGGACACCAGGCCACTGCCCTCGACCAGTCGTACCGGCAGGTTGGCGCGCCGCACGATCTCGACGCCCGTGCCGATGGCCGCGATCGTCTTGGCATGGCGGAACGACTCCTGCACGAACTGGAGCACGTCGCCGGGGCAGCCGACCACGTCGACACCGTCGGCGTTGCCCAGCAGGTAGACCGCGTCGTACATCACCGATCCGGTGGTGAGGAAGGTCTTGATGACCTCGTACGTCGCGCCGGTCGAGCTCGGCATCGGCCCGCGGACCGTCGAGATGACCTCGGGCAGCGCACCTTGGGCTTGAAGCGGCGCGCAGATCTTCTGCAGGTCGTCGTTGTCGAACCCCGGGAAGGCGATCACCGCAACCTTGCGGGTCGCGATGCCAGCACCCGGCCGCGCAACAAGGCTGAGGGCGGGCGAGGACTTGCCGTGGTTCTCGACGACGGGCGCCACCGGCGGCGCGACGCCGATGCCCTGCGCCACCCGGACCGCCAGCCCGTGGTCGACCTGGTTGAAGTTGGCCACCATGCGCTCGCGGATGTGCGCCGGCGTCACCTTGCCGAGCTCGTAGTGCGCCGCGGTGACGACGTGGTCCTGCTCCGTCGGCGTCAGGCTGTTCCAGAACAGGGTGGCCTGCGAGAAGTGGTCCTTGAAGCTCTCGCTCCTGGTCCGGACAGTGGTCCCGTCGATGCGGGCGACCCGCGGGACGTAGCCGGTCGAGGCGTCGGCGAGCACCGGGCAGCCCCCGCCGATCGAGTTGGGGTAGTAGCTGGCGCGTCCCTTGTCGATCGTCTCGCGGTGCGGGTGGCCGGCCCGGTTGTTGTTCGACACCGGGGCAATGGGCCGGTTGATCGGGATCTGAGCGAAGTTGGGACCGCCGAGTCGGCTCAACTGGGTGTCGAGGTAGCTGTAGAGCCTGCCCTGCAATATCGGGTCATCGGTGAAGTCGATCCCGGGGACGATGTTGGTCGGCAGGAACGCGACCTGCTCGGTCTCCGCGAAGAAGTTGTCCGGCAGCTGGTCGAGCACCATCCGCCCGACGGGCCGGACCGGCACCTCCTCCTCGGGCAGCAGCTTGGTGCAGTCGAGCAGGTCGAAGCCGTACTTGAGGTCGTCGCCCTCGGGCACCAGCTGCACCCCCAGCTCGAACTCGACCGGGGCACCGCTGTCGATCGCCTCGTACAGGTCGCGGCGCAGGAAGTCCGGGTCCTTGCCGCCCAGCTTCTGCGCCTCGTCGAACACCAGGGAGTGGGTTCCCAGCAGCGGCTTCCAGTGGAACTTGACCAGGTGCGAGACACCCTCGGCGTTGACGAGCCGGTAGGTGTTGACGCCGAAGCCCTCCATCATCCGGTAGCTGCGCGGGATGGCCCGGTCCGAGAGCACCCACATCGCCATGTGGGTCGACTCGGGCACCAGGGACATGAAGTCCCATGCGGTGTCGTGCGCGGTCGAGCCGGTCGGCACCTCGTTGTGCGGCTCGGGCTTGAGCGCGTGCACCAGGTCGGGGAACTGGATCGCGTCCTGGATGAAGAACACCGGGATGTTGTTGCCGACGAGGTCCCAGTTGCCTTCCTGGGTGTAGAACTTCACCGCGAAGCCGCGGACGTCACGAACCGTGTCGGCCGTGCCGCGCGGCCAGGTGACCTGTGAGAAGCGCACGAACACGGGCGTACGCACGGACGGGTCGGAGAACAGGTGCGCCCGGCTCACGTCGGCCAGCGACTCGTACGGCTCGAAGTAGCCGTGCACGCCGGTGCCGCGGGCGTGCACCACCCGTTCCGGAATGGGCTCGTGGTCGAAGTGCGTCAGCTTCTCTCGGAAGTTGAAGTCCTCGAGCAGGGTCGGACCGCGCTGCCCCGCCTTCAACGAGTCCTCGGTGTGGGTGATGGGCAGTCCGTGGTCGGTGGTCAGCTGGGTGCCGCCGCCGGCCAGCCGTACCGCCTCGAGCTGCTCGTTCTTGTTGGGGGCGGCGTTGGGGTCGTGCCGGAAGGGCGCGGTCTCGTTGGTCGAGACGCTGTCAGGGCTGCCGTCACTGGTCACTGTGTGCCTCCTGCTCGTTCGATCGGGTCATGGCCGCACGCTGCAACGCGCTCACTTGGGGTCGCCGTTGAGGAAGTCGCGCACGCGGTCGACGAGCGCCGGACCTGCCCCCATCACCTTGTTGAAGGGTGGGTGGTCCGGAGCCGACGGGTGCGGATGGGTCGGCGCGATCTTCTTCGCCTGCTGCAGCTTGCCGCCGAGCTGGACGAGGTCGTCCTCCGTCAGCGCGTTGCGCAGCTGCGGCAACGTGATGCCCTCTTCCTCCGACACGTGCTGGCGGATCTCGCTGATGAGCAGGCGGACGAGCCGGTCGAACTCCGGGTGCGAGGGCTCCATCCCGTCGAGCGAGTTCATGATCTGCTCGGCGCGGGTGTGCTCGGTGATGTCGTGCTCGACCACCCGGTCGCCGTTGGCGAGGACCTTGCGTGCGGCCGGGTAGAGGTACTGCTCCTCGGCCTCGGCGTGCTGCACCAGCTCGATGATGATGCCGCGGACCAGGGACTGGACGTCGTCCGCGCGTGGGTTGGCCTCGTAGGTCTGGAACATCGCGTCGACAGTGCGATGATCGGTGATGATCATGTCGAGAGCTGTGGTCTTCAGTGGCGCTGCGCTCGTCATCTGGCCTCCTGGCGGTGAGCGGACGGCGGGCTTCTACCCCGGGTGAATGCCTACACACCGCGAGGGAACGCCCCGCCGCCGGCCAGCTGTCGCGACGCTGTCGTCACGCCGGGCTACGGTGGCGCCATGGTGTTTGGCGGCGGCTTTCGGATGGGCGGCGGCCGTTTCGGCCGTAGGGGACCGTTCGGCGGTGGGGGCTTCGGCAACCCGTACGGCGGCAACAGGTACGGGGGCTATGGGTATGGCCCCGGCTATGGCCGCCGCGGTGGTGGCAGCGGCTGCGCGCGCAACGCCTGCCTGCTGGAGAGCGGCTGCTGCATCGGCGAGATGCTCGACGGCAACTGCCTGGTCTTGAGCATGGGCCTCATGCCGCAGCTGGTGGCCGCGCTGGTGCGCGGTCACGGTGTGGAGGCCGAGCCAGCTGCGGTGAGCCCGGCTCTGCGCGCCCGCCTCGTCGCCGCGATTCGCATCTACCAAGAGCAGATCAGCCCGCGCCTGCCGGGGGCCTGCCGGTTCGAGCCGACCTGCTCGCAGTACGCGGCGGAGGCCGTCAGCACGCACGGCAGCGTGCGGGGCACCTGGCTGACCGCCCGCCGGCTGGTCCGCTGCCGTCCCGGCGGCCGGCGGGGGCTCGACCCGGTCCCCACCTGAGCCGGCACGACCCGCTGAAAGGGCTCCGCGCGTGTTGTTCTTCTTCTCGGGCCGGCTGGGGTGTCTCGGCTCCCTGCTGGTCTCCGTCGTGGTGACGCTCATCCTGCTCGCCGTCTTTCGTGTGATCTGAGCCGCGCGCGGGGCGCGCCGCTGTTGTCGATCTCGGCTTGCTGCGGCACAGTCCTGTCACCTGCTGGTGTGACGAGCACGGATCCTGAGTCCTGAGCAGCAGCACTGAGCCCTGAGCAGCAGCACTGAGCCCTGAGCAGCAGCACTGAGCCCTGAGCAGCAGCACTGAGGAGGAGATGGTGACTGGCCCGACGCAGGGACGCGTGGCCGGCAAGGTGTGCATCGTGACCGGCGCCGGTTCGGGCATCGGGCGGGCCACTGCGCTGCGGCTGGCAGAGGAGGGCGGGCGGGTCCTCTGCGCCGACCTGTCGGCCGACTCCGCCGGGCAGACAGCAGCCGACGCAGTAGCGGCGGGGGGCGAGGCCGAGCCCTATGTTGTCGACGTCGCAGACAGCGCTCAGGTCGACGCCATGGTCGCCGCGGCGGTCTCGCGCTGGGGACGCGTCGACGTCCTCGTCAACAACGCCGGAGTGAACCTGCCCGGCCTGCTGCACGAGGTGAGCGACGAGGTCATCGCGCGCACGCTCGACGTCAACGTCAAGGGCCAGCTGTACGGCTGCCGCGCGGTGATCCCGCACATGTTGCGCCAGGGCGGCGGTTCGATCGTCAACGTCTCGAGCGTCAACGGCATCGTCAGCGAGCCGTTCCTCACGGTCTACTCGGCCTCCAAGGGCGCCAGCGTGATGTTGACCAAGGGCGTCGCCCTGGACTACGCCAAGCAGGGCATCCGCTGCAACGTCATCTGCCCGGGCTGGGTCGACACCCCGATCAACCATGCCCATGCGGCGATGCTGGGCGGGCTGGACCAGGTGTACGCCACCATCGACTCGTTCCAGCCCATCGGGCGTCCCGGCGAGCCTCGCGAGATCGCCCACGTCGCCTTGTTCCTCGCCTCCGACGAGGCGTCGTTCATGACCGGCAGCGTCGTTGTCGCCGACGGCGGCATGACCGCCCAGTAATGGCGCGGAAACACGAGCAGGTCACACTCGCCACACGCGGCCCGCTCGGGTCGGCGCACAGCAGGGACGGGAGTCCAGCGTGACCGCACAGAATCCTCAGGTGGCCGGACCGGGCGGCGCCGGAGCGATGCGCCAGGCCCCCGTGACGCGCGCCCAGGTGGCCCAGGCCACAGCCGCCCCCGAGCGCACCGTGGACGAGCAGCGCCTGCACGAGCTCGGCTATGCGCAGGAGCTCGCCCGCACCATGTCCGGCTTCTCCAACTTCGCGGTCTCCTTCACGATCATCTCGATCCTGTCGGGCTGCCTCACCCTTTACGGGTACGGGCTGAACACGGGCGGGCCGGCCGTGATCGTCTGGGGCTGGCCCGTTGTCGGGATCTTCACGCTCGCGGTAGGCCTCGCGATGGCCGAGGTCTGTTCCAGCTACCCCACCGCAGGCGGTCTTTACTACTGGTCGGCCAAGCTCGCACGCAGCAACGGACCGGCGTGGTCGTGGTTCACCGGCTGGTTCAACTTCTTGGGCCAGGTCGCCGTCACGGCCGGCATCGACTTCGGACTCGCGTCCTTCCTCAACGCCTACCTCGACCTGCAGTTCAACTTCGCCTCTGGCCCGGGGCACACCGTCCTGCTGTTCGGCATCGTGCTGCTGCTGCACGCGCTGCTGAACGTCCGCGGGGTCAAGCTGGTGTCGCTGCTCAACAACGTGAGCGTCTGGTGGCACATCGTCGGCGTGCTCGTCATCGTCGGCGCGCTCGCGCTGCTGCCCTCGAAGCACCAGTCGGTCAGCTTCGTGTTCACCAAGTTCGTCAACAACACCGGCTGGCACTCGAGCTTCTACGTCGTGCTCCTCGGGCTGCTCCTGGCGCAGTACACCCTGACCGGTTTCGACGCCTCGGCGCACATGACCGAGGAGACCCGCGACGCGTCGCGTGCCGGCCCCCGTGGAATCGTCACCTCCATCGTCGTCTCCCTGATCGCCGGCTGGATCCTGCTGATCGGTGTCACCTTCGCCATCGAGAACTACGACGGCACCATCAACTCGAGCACGGGCGTCCCGCCGGTGCAGGTGTTCATCGACGCGCTCGGGCAGACCGGCGGCAAGCTGCTGCTGCTCATCGTCATCGGCGCCCAGTTCTTCTGCGGGATGTCGTCGGTCACTGCCAACTCGCGCATGATCTACGCCTTCTCGCGTGACGGGGCGTTGCCCGGCTCGCAGCTGTGGCATCGGATCAATCACCGCACCCGCACCCCGGCCAACGCCGTGTGGCTCGCGGCCGGCTTCGCGTTCATCCTCGGCGTGCCGTACCTGGTCAACGCGACCGCCTACGCCGCGGTCACCTCGATCTCGGTGATCGGCCTGTTCATCGCCTACGTCATCCCGACCCTGCTCCGGATCCGTGCTGGCGACAGTTTCGTGCCGGGTCCCTGGCACCTCGGGCGCTGGAGTCGCCCGATCGGCGTCGTCGCGATCGCCTGGGTCGCCTTCATCACCGTGCTGTTCATGCTTCCGCAGGCCAGCCCGGTCACCCTGAAGACCTTCAACTACGCACCGATCGCCGTCCTGGCCGTTCTCGGCTTCGCGGGCATCTGGTGGCTGGTGTCGGCTCGCAAGTGGTTCACCGGGCCGCGGGTGCAGGGCAGCCCGGAGGAGATCGCGGCCGCCGAGCGCGAGCTCGAGGCGCTGGCGTGACCGGCGCGCCCAACCCGGGGCTGCTCACCCTCGATGCACTGCGTGCCCGCATCGAGGACGGCTCCGTCGACACCGTCGTCGTGGCAGCGACCGACATGCAGGGGCGGCTGCAGGGCAAGCGCTGCGGCGCCCGCTACTTCATGGAGGAGGTCGTCCCGCATGCCACCGAGGCGTGCAGCTACCTGCTGACGGTCGACGTCGACATGGAGACGACCGAGGGCTACGCGATGTCGTCCTGGGAGTCGGGCTACGGCGACCTGGTGATGGCGCCCGACCTGGCCACCCTGCGGATGCTGCCGTGGCAACCCGGTACCGCGCTCGTGCTGTGCGACGTGCAGTGGGAGGACAGCAGCCCGGTCCCGGCCTCGCCGCGGCAGGTGCTGGCTCGGCAGGTGGAGCGCCTGGCAGAGCGGGGATGGACCCCGTTCGTCGGCACCGAGCTAGAGTTCATCGTCTTCCGCGACAGTTACGAGCAGGCGTGGACCAAGGGCTACACCGGGCTGGAGCCGGCCAACCAGTACAACGTCGACTACTCCGTGCTCGGGACCTCGCGCATCGAGCCGCTGCTGCGCAGCATCCGCAACGGCATGACCGGCGCCGGCTTGTACGTGGAGTCGGCCAAGGGTGAGTGCAACCCGGGGCAGCACGAGATCGTCTTCCGCTACGACGAGGCGATCACCACCTGCGACAACCACGTCATCTACAAGACCGGCGCCAAGGAGATCGCCGCCGAGCAGGGTTGCAGCCTGACCTTCATGGCCAAGTACAACCAGCGCGAGGGCAGCTCCTGCCACGTGCACCTCTCGCTCGTCGACGACCAGGGGGGCGCCGCCTTCGCCGGTGATGGCCGGGCGGGCATGTCGCCGCTGATGGAGAACTTCCTGGCCGGGCAACTGGCCTGCCTGCCGGAGCTGACGATGCTGCTCGCCCCCAACATCAACTCCTACAAGCGCTTCGCGAAGAAGAGCTTCGCCCCCACCGCGGTCGCCTGGGGGCAGGACAACCGGACGTGTGCCCTGCGGGTCGTCGGCCACGGGCACTCCCTCCGCTTCGAGAACCGGGTGCCGGGCGCCGACGTCAACCCCTACCTGGCGGTGGCGGCGTTGATTGCGGCCGGACTGCATGGCGTCGACGAGCAGCTGCCGCTCGAGGACGCCGTCCGGGGCAACGCCTACGAGGCGGGCAAGCCGCAGGTACCGGCGACGCTGCGCGAGGCGCGTTCGCTGTTCGAGGCCAGCACCGTCGCCGCCGACGCGTTCGGCAAGGACGTGGTCGAGCACTACTGCAACGCAGCCCGGATCGAGATCGAGTCGCACGAGAGTGCGGTGACCGACTGGGAGCGCCGGCGCGGCTTCGAGCGGCTGTGACCGGGGCTTCCCAGAGAACTGGCGGCTCCGATGCGGTGGACGGGCCGCGGCCGGTCATCGGTCTGACCGCATACTCGACCCTCGCCACCTGGGGGCAGTGGCAGCGGCAGGCCGCGCTGCTGCCCAGCGTCTACCTCGACGCCGTGCTGCGGGCCGGCGGAACTCCGGTGCTGCTGCCGCCGTCAGAGGGCGGGTCGCCGGAGGCGGTGCGGCGGCTCGACGCGCTCATCCTGACTGGCGGTCCCGACGTCGACCCGGCGCACTACAGGCAGGAGCCGCATCCGAGCACGCTGGCGCAACCCGAGCGGGATGCGGCCGAGCTCGCAGACCTGGCCGCTGCGCTCGACGCCGACCTGCCGGTGCTCGCGGTCTGCCGAGGTATGCAGCTGCTGCACGTGGCGCGCGGGGGCGCTCTGGCGCAGCACCTGCCCGATGAGGTCGGGCACACCGGCCACCGCCCGGTCGACGACGGCTTCAGCAACCGTCAGGTACAGATCCGGGCGGGCAGCACCCTGGCTGCGACAGTCGGCCCGACCGCGCGGACCTCCTGCCACCACCACCAGGCCGTGCGGGGAGCGGCGGACGGCCTGGAGCCGGTGGCCTGGGACGCCGACGGCACCGTCGAGGGCGTCGAGATGGCCGGCCGCACGTTCGTCGTCGGCGTGCAGTGGCACCCCGAGGAGGATCCCGACGACACCCGGCTGTTCGGCGCTCTGGTGCACGCTGCCCGCGCGGCGATGCAGACTCGGGTGTGACCACAACCCTGCCGACCGATGCGCCTTCCGGCGGTGGCCGGTCCGCTGACACCGACCTTGACGGCGTCCTGCTGACCGTCGTCAACCCGGCGACCGAGCAGGTGGTGCGGACGCTGCCGGCGACCTCGGCCGAGCAGACCGACCGGGCGATCGAGCGGGCGGCGGCGGCCTTCGAGTCGTGGCGGGTGGTCGGGCCGGCCGACCGGGGCCGGCTGCTGCGCCGCTTCGCCGAGGCCGTCGATGCCGACGTCGAGAACCTGGCCCGCCTCGAGGTCGCGGGCTCCGGGCACACCATCGGCAACGCCCGCTGGGAGGCCGGCAACGTCCGCGACGTGCTTCACTACTACGCGGCCGCACCGGAGCGCCTGTCCGGGCGGCAGATCCCGGTCGCCGGCGGCATCGACATCACCTTTCAGGAGCCGCTGGGAGTGGTCGGCGTCATCGCGCCGTGGAACTTCCCGATGCCTATCGCCGCGTGGGGGATGGCGCCGGCCCTTGCCGCGGGCAACACGGTCCTGCTCAAGCCCGCCGAGCTGACGCCGCTGACAGCCGTCCGCCTGGGTGAGCTCGCGCGTGAGGCCGGCATCCCCGAGGGGGTCTTCCAGGTGCTGCCGGGCCGCGGGCCGGTGGTCGGCGCCCGGTTCGTTGAGCATCCAGCGGTTAGGAAGGTCACGTTCACCGGCTCCACCGAGGTCGGCAAGCAGATCATGGCCGGCTGCGCCGCGCAGGTGAAGCGGGTGACGCTGGAGCTCGGCGGGAAGAGCGCCAACATCGTGTTCGCCGATGCCGACCTCCCGCGGGCCGCCGCCGCCGCACCGCTGGCGGTGTTCGACAACGCCGGCCAGGACTGCTGCGCCCGGTCCCGCATCCTCGTTCAGCGCACGGTCTACGACAGATTTCTGGAGCTGCTCGAGCCGGCCGTGAAGGCCGTTCGGGTGGAGGACCCGGAGCGGGAGAGCGCTCAGATGGGGCCGCTGATCAGCGCCAAGCACCGGGCATCCGTCAGTTCCTACGTGCCCGACGGCGCGCCCGTCGCCTTCCGGGGCAGTGTGCCGGAAGGCCCCGGCTACTGGTTCGCACCCACCGTGCTCGCGCCCGTGTCGCCGTCCGACCGCGCGGCCACCGAGGAGATCTTCGGGCCGGTGGTCGTCGTCATCCCCTTCGACGACGAGGCCGACGCCATCAGGCTGGCGAACGACAGCGACTTCGGCCTGTCGGGGTCGGTCTACACGAGCGACATCGGCCGGGCGCTGCGGGTCAGCCGCGCCCTGGAGGTCGGCAACCTGTCGGTGAACTCCCACGCATCGGTCCGCTACGGCACCCCGTTCGGCGGGTTCAAGCAGTCGGGGCTGGGGCGCGAGCTCGGACCCGACGCGCTGCTCGCGTTCACCGAGACCAAGAACGTGTTCATATCCACCGATGCCGACACCGGGGGGCCGGCGTGAGCGAGCGGCTGACCGGGCGGGTCGCCGTCGTCACCGGCGCCGGCAGTGGCATCGGGCTGGCCAGCGCGCGGCGGCTGGCGGCCGAGGGGGCGCACGTCGTCTGCGTCGACATCGACGAGGAGAGCGGCCGCCGGGTGGCGGAGGAGACGGGGGGGCTGTTCGTCCGCGCCGACGTCACCGTGGAGGACGAGGTCGAGGCCCTGTTCCAGGCCGCGAACGACACCTACGGCTCGGTCGACATCGCCTTCAACAACGCGGGGATCTCGCCGCCGAACGACGACTCGATCCTGACCACTGGGCTCGAGGCCTGGCAGCGGGTGCAGCAGGTCAACCTGACGTCGGTGTACCTGTGCTGCAAGTACGCGGTCCCGCACATGCAGCGCCAGGGCCGCGGCTCGATCATCAACACCGCCTCGTTCGTGGCCGTGATGGGCGCCGCGACCTCGCAGATCTCGTACACGGCATCCAAGGGCGGGGTGCTGGCGATGAGCCGGGAGCTAGGCGTGCAGTTCGCGCGTGAGGGCATCCGGGTCAACGCGCTCTGCCCGGGACCGGTCAACACGCCTCTGCTGCAGGAGCTCTTCGCCGCCGACCCCGAGCGGGCGGCCCGGCGGCTGGTCCACGTGCCGATGGGCCGCTTCGCCGAGCCAGAGGAGATCGCGGGCGCGGTGGCGTTCCTTGCCAGCGACGACTCGTCGTTCATCACGGCAACCACGTTCCTGGTCGACGGCGGCATCGCCGGCGCCTACGTCACGCCGCTGTGAGCCACCTGGGCCAGGTCAACGGCCTGGTGGGACGGGCAGCAGCCGGGCGTACACCGGAAGGGCGACGGCAGCGACAGCCAGGTGCATGACGATCAGCGCTGCCACGCCGCTCCAGGGGCTGCCGCCGACCCCGAGCAGGATGTCGGGCACGAAGGAGACGGCGAGGACTGCGGGAACGAGCCGGGACAGGGTGCGCCGCGGGTGGCGAGCGCGGTGCGAGGTGACCTGCCAGCCGACTGCGCCGGCGATCACTCCGAGGACGACGAGCGGGAGGTATGCACTGGGTTGCAGCTGCTTGACGCTGGCGGGCACGCCGGCCGCCCGAGCCAGCAGCGCGACCACGGCGACCGCGATGAGTGCTCCCACAGCGGCAACGGCACTGGCCACCGCGACGGCTCGCGGCCGGCTCGAAGCGCGAGATGGGGCGAGGGTTGTGGTCATGGTGTGCTCCTCACTGGTAATACTTCAACGTGTGAGTATCACGCTAGCGCCTAACGCTTCAACGTTCAAGTGTTGCGAATGAACGAGCCGGAAAGCCCCGGGGAGTGGTTGACGCCGCCGGAGCAGGAGGCGTGGCGCGCCTTCTTGATCAGCAGCCAGCTTCTTCTCACCGCGCTGGACCGCCAGCTGCAGCGGGACGCCGGCATCCCGCACGCCTGGTACGCGCTGCTCGTCGTGTTGGCCGAGCATCCCGACCGGACCGCCCGGCAGAGCGAGTTGGCGGAGCTCGCCGAGTTCTCCCTCAGCCGCCTGTCCCACGCGGTCACCCGGCTGACTGATCGGGGATGGGTCACCCGCCGGCCGGACCCGCTCGACCGTCGCGCGACTCTGGTGACCCTCACCGCCGCCGGCGCCCGCGCGCTCGCCGACATCGCGCCGGGGCATGTCGCCCTGGTCAAGGACCTGCTGTTCGCTCGGCTCTCCGACGAGCAGGTTGCCGCGCTGCATGATGCCTGCCGCACCATCCTCGCCGGGCTGCCGGGCGCGCCAACAGCAGCCGGAGTCCGTGACAACGCTGAGTCGTGACTAATTGCCTCGAACGACGGCGGAGGGCTCCTGGAGGGCTCCCTGCGATTCTGCGCTTCATCGCAGTGATCGGCCCACGGGCTAGGCGCGACCCGCGGTGACCGAGGGTACCGGGTGGCGGCCGTTCCACCAGGTGCAGGCCAGGCCCAGCAGCAGCATGGATACCGCGGCAATCCAGCCGAACTCCCCGAGCAGGTTCTGCGGCCCGGTGAAGAGGTAGTGGTTCCCGGCGAAGCCGGGGCAACCGGGCGTGCATGCCGGGATCGCGTCGCGGGATCCTGTCAAGTACGCCGTGGCCACCAGTCCGTTCCACGCGCCGTGGGCGAGGGTGCTGGGCCAGACCGCGCCGGACCGCTCGGTCAGGAAGCAGACGAACAACGTGAAGCCGGTGATCGCCACCGTGAAGGCGGGCAGCCCGCTGACCGAGCCGTAGCCCCAGAACAAGATCACCGGGAGATGGTAAAGCCACCAGATGGGCAGCATCACTACTGCCGAGGCGCCGAAGTCACAGTGGCGACGCAGTAGTGGCCACAGGAACCCGCGCCACCCGAACTCCTCGCCGGCGGCGGGGAGCGCAGAGCTGAGCGCAAGCAGCGGGCTCAGCGCGACGACCCACGGCAGGTTCCGGGGGTGGACCTCGACCCCACCGACCAGCGCCACGGCCCAGGTAGCAAGCAGCACAACGGTCGGCGGCAGGAACGCCAGCAGCAGATGCCTCGTGGGGCGACCGAACCGGATCCGCCCGTGCGCCAGCAGCACCGCCGCCAGCGCACCCATGGTGGGAGACAACATGATGCCCAGCGATAGCCCCCCACCGCCCTCCCGGCCCGGGCGCACCACTGCCACGACGGCCCCGTAGAACACCACCAGGGCGACGAAGTAGACGATGACCCGGCGCCTGTCGTACCGAGGGTCGTCGCGGGGCGACGCCGTGACGAGCTTCGCTGTACTGGTCACGCTGACCTCCTGTGCCGGCCGGGTAGACAGCGTCGACAACGAGCGCATCGTGATGCGGGAGTCGCGCATGGCATATCCGGCCCGTTCGGCGGGTAGATCGGCCCTCCCCGGCGACAGGGCCACCCACACGCCCCCGATTGGGTGATGGCGCCCGTCGTGGCGAACGTTGCACCGGCAGGCCGGCAGTACACCTTCGGCCCCGCCGGAGCCGCCACCGCGAACGCCGCCGACCCGGGATCGACAGACCGCCCGACCTACACCCTCGACGCGGTCGAGTTCCGCTGCCGTAGAGGTCGGGGTGTCGCGCGGCTCGCTGGTCGGGACTATCCGAAGTCCTACGTCAGATCGTCGATGGCGCTCGCGTTCGGAAAGGGCCTGCTGCGCTTGCCTTCCGAACTTGGCAGCAACGGCACAATCCGCGCCCACTGCTCATCGCTGAGAACATGATCTCGTGACATGGCCACACGACCACGCAGGTCAGCCCACGATCTAAGCTAAGGAGACACGCCCTAGTGCGGTCTGGGCCTGCCTCGTCCGGTCAGCTGTCCGGCCCGGGGGCCGAGGGATAGTCGTCGTAGAAGCCGCGCCCGGACTTGACACCGAGGTTCCCGGCGTCGACGTAGCTCCGCAGCAGCTCCCGGGCACTGTTCGGCAGGTGGGGGTTGTCCGCGGCGTAGTGGTTCTCGATGTCCAGCGCGACGTCGAGTCCGACGCGGTCCATCATGCGGAAAGGTCCGATCTTGGTCCGCAGGTTGATCATCCACATCTGGTCGAGCTCCTCGGGCGTGCTGACGCCCTCCGCGACCACCGACAACGCCTCACGCTTGATCGCGGCCCAGACGCGGTTGTAGATGAAGCCGGTGCTCTGCTTGCGCGCCTCGAAGGGGAACACGCCGAACTGCGGCAGCTCCGTCAGCAGCAGGTCCAGGATGGCCCGGTCGGTGTGTCCGCTCGACATGAGGTCGACGCCATTCGTCACCGGCGGCATGTAGAAGTGCATGTTCAGCACCCGCTCCGGGTGGGTCACCTGGTCGAGGAACATCCGGCTCGGGTAGGAGGACGAGTTGCTGGCGAGGATCGCATCGGCGTCCGCGAGACGATCGAGGTCGCCGAAGACCTGCTTTTTCAACTCGAGGCGCTCGGGGACCGCCTCGACGACCAACCAGGCGCCCCGAACCGCAGCGGCCAGCTCGTCGAACGCCTCCACCGTGCCCGGGGTACCGCCGTTGATCGTGGCGACCACCCCGGGAAGCGTGCCGCGGACGAACGTCACCGCGCTCTCGCGGACCGGAGCAGACGGGTCGTAGATCCGGCTGGCGCCACCGCGCGTGCTGAACATCAAGGCAATACGACGCCCCAAGGTCCCGCCGCCGATCACCGTCACCGGTCGGCTCGCCCGATCCGTCGGCAGGCTGCGGGCGTCTCGCTCGCCCATGGGCTCAGCCATCCCATCCCCATTCCTCCGGCCCGTTGTGACCGGGCGCGAACTGCTGCGCATCGCGCCGCCACGCGACCGTACGGGCCGGCGTGCGGCGCCCCTACGTCGCCCCTGTCGTGGACGCACGGCGATCGCTCAGGTTGAGGTTTCGTTCCGCGGCACGGCCGCTGACCCGGGCGAGAAGTTCACCGCTTAGGGTCGCGACATCCCAGCCGCGGTGCGCCCCCCACGAGCGGAGACCTTGATGACCGACCTGCTGACTGCTTCGGTGACTGACGCCCGTTCCCTCGTTGCCCGCGCGCGCCAGCACGCGCTGGGTGACATCCCGCGGCGGACGGCGCAGCGTTTTCCCGACAAGCTCGCGCTGATGGACGGCGAGTTGCGGCTCACCTACCGCGAGCTCGACGCGATGGTCGACAGCTTCGCGGCGGCGCTGGCCGGGCGCGGCCTCGTGCAGGGCGAGCGACTGGTGCTGCTGTCGCACAACTGCTGGCAGTACGTCGCGCTCACCTTCGCGACGGCCCGCCTCGGGGTGGTGCTGGTTCCGGTCAACTTCATGCTCGGTGCCGAGGAGGTCGGCTACATCCTCGAGCACAGCGGTGCCGTAGCCATGGTCGTCGAGGACGCCCTCGGGGAGGTCGCCGAGCAGGCCGTCCGGCTGTCCGCTGCGGACCTGCGCATCCGCGGGTGCATCGCCTCCTCCGGACCGGGCTCGCTGCCGGGGTGGGAGGACGTCGCGGACTGGGCCGTCGAGCAGGGCACACCGCCGGCGGTTGCGGTGGCCGACGACGACCCGCTTCGGCTGATGTATACCAGCGGCACCGAGTCGAGGCCCAAGGGCGTGCTGCTTTCCAGCCGCGCCCTGATGTGGCAGTACGTCAGCTGCGCGATCGAGGGCGGGTTCGACGCGTCCGACATCGAGCTGCACGCCCTGCCGCTCTACCACTGCGCACAGCTCGACGTCTTCCTCGGGCCGAACATCTACCTCGGCGGGACCAACATCGTGCTGCCGACGCCGGATCCCGCAGAACTCCTGCGGGTCCTCGAGCAGGAGCGGGTCACCAAGCTGTTCTGCCCGCCGACCGTGTGGATCTCGCTGCTGCGCCACCCCGGGTTCGCCGCTGCCGACCTCTCGTCGCTGCAGAAGGGCTACTACGGCGCCTCGCCCATGCCTGTCGAGGTGCTGCGCGAGCTGCAGCAGCGCCTGCCTGGCGTGCGACTGTGGAACCTCTACGGCCAGACCGAGCTCTCACCGCTCGCCACGCTGCTGCCACCCGAGGAGCAGCTCTCGCACGCCGGGTCGGCTGGCCGGCCGGTGCTCAACGTCGAGACCCGCGTGGTCGACGACGACGACCTCGACGTGCCCGTCGGCACCATCGGCGAGATCGTGCACCGCAGCCCGCAGGCGACCCTGGGCTACTACCGCGAGCCGGACAAGACGGCCGAAGCCTTCCGGGGCGGCTGGTTCCACTCCGGCGACCTCGGCGTGATGGACGACGGCGGCCGGCTGACCGTCGTCGACCGCAAGAAGGACGTGATCAAGTCGGGCGGGGAGAACGTCGCGAGCCGCGAGGTGGAGGAGTGCATCTACGAGCTTGACGGCGTCGCGGAGGTCGCGGTGTTCGCGGTCGACCACCCGCGCTGGGTCGAGGCCGTCGCGGCCGTCATCGTGCCCAAGGCGGGGTCGACGCTGGTGGCTCAGGACGTCGTCGAGCACTGCCGCTCGCACCTGGCGGGGTTCAAGACACCCAAGTACGTGGTGGTCGCCGACTCGCTGCCCAAGAACCCGAGCGGCAAGATCCTCAAGCGCCAGCTGCGCCAGGAGCACGCCGGCCTGGCGACGACCGACGCCACGTCAGCGGGTGCGCCCATCCACTGAACAGGCCGGTGCCCGACACGCTGACCCCTATCAATTAGCAGGACGTCCAGCTATTCTGAGGCCACGCCCGCGAGCCATCTGGAGCCACCATGAGCCTGCACGTGCCGGTCAACCCCGTGCGGTTCGTGACTGCGGCCAGCCTTTTCGACGGGCACGACGCCGCCATCAACATCATGCGGCGCGTGCTGCAGAGCCAGGGCGTCGAGGTCATCCACCTCGGCCACGACCGCAGCGTGGAGGCAGTCGTGACCGCCGCTTTGCAGGAGGACGCGCAGGGCGTTGCCGTCAGCTCCTACCAGGGTGGGCACGTCGAGTACTTCACCTACCTCAAGGAGCGACTCACCGAGGTCGGGGCCGGGCACGTGCAGGTCTTCGGCGGCGGTGGCGGCGTCATCGTCCCGGAGGAGATCGCCCTGCTGAACAGCCGGGGCGTGACCATCTTCGCGCCGGAGGACGGCCAGCGCCTCGGCCTCGCCGGCATGATCAACACGTTGGTCGCCGCCTGCGACGTCGACCTGTCCGCCGACCCGCCCGAGCTCGACGACCTGCTCTCGGGCAGCAACGCAGCGCTGGCCCGGGCGCTGACGGTCCTCGAGCGGGGCGCGTCGCCCGAGCTGAGCGCCGCGGTGCACGAGCGCTCGCACGCAGTGCCGGTCCTGGGCATCACCGGTACCGGCGGCTCGGGCAAGTCCTCGCTGACCGACGAGCTGCTGCGGCGGCTGCGCCTCGACCAGGAGGACAAGGTTCGGGTGGCGGTCCTCGCGATCGACCCCACCCGGCGCAAGGGCGGCGGTGCGCTGCTCGGCGACCGCATCCGGATGAACGCCCTCGACAGCCAGGCGTCCTTCGCCGGCGGCCAGGTGTTCTTCCGCTCGATGGCCACCCGCTCCAGCGGCTCGCCGGTGCCCGAGCACCTGTCGGACGCCATCGCCGCGTGCAAGGCCGCCGGTTTCGACCTGGTCATCGTCGAGACCCCGGGCATCGGGCAGGGCGATGCCAGCATCACCGACTACTGCGATGTCTCGCTCTACGTGATGACCCCCGAGTACGGCGCCTCCTCCCAGCTTGAGAAGATCGACATGCTCGACCACGCCGACGTGGTGGCGATCAACAAGTTCGAGCGACGGGGCGCCGACGACGCGCGGCGCGACGTCGCCCGCCAGCTGGTTCGCAACCGCGAGGCGTTCGGCCAGAGCTGGGAGGACATGCCGGTCTTCGGCACGTCAGCCGCGCGCTTCAACGACGATGGCGTCACCGCGCTCTACCAGCACCTGCGCGGCCTGCTCGCCGAGCAGGGCCTGGCCGTCGGCGCGGGCGTGCTGCCGGCCGTCTCGACGATGGTCTCCACCGGCTTCACCAGCGTGCTGCCGACGAGCCGGGAGCGCTACCTGTCCGAGATCAGCGGCTCCGTCCGCGGCTACCACGCCGTCACGGCCGAGCACGTCGAGCTGGCCCGCCGCCGCCAGCACCTCGGCACTGCGCGCGAGCTGCTCACCGAGACCGCCGAGCTCGACGCGGTGCTGGAGGCCACCGGGCTCGACCCCGGCGTGCAGCAGCTGCTTGACGCCTGGCCGGCACGCGCCCGCGAGTACAGCGGCGACGAGCTCGTCTACACCGTCCGGGGCAAGGAGATCCACACCCCGCTGACCCGCGAGACGCTGTCGGGCAGCAAGGTCCGCCGGGTGGCGCTGCCGCGCACCCAGGACCACGGCGAGCTCGTCAGCTTCCTGCGGCGCGAGAACCTGCCGGGTTACTTCCCCTTCACCGCCGGCGTCTTCCCCTTCAAGCGCCAGGGCGAGGCACCGGCGCGGATGTTCGCCGGCGAGGGCGACGCCTTTCGCACCAACAAGCGCTTCCAGGTGCTGTCCGCGGGCCAGCCCGCGACGCGGCTGTCGACGGCCTTCGACTCCGTCACCCTGTACGGCCGCGACCCCGACCCCCGCGCCGACATCTACGGCAAGGTCGGCACCTCGGGCGTCTCGATCGCCACCTTGGACGACATGAAGGTGCTGTACGGCGGCTTCGACCTGTGCTCGCCAACCACCTCGGTGTCGATGACGATCAACGGCCCCGCTCCGACCATCCTCGCGATGTTCCTCAACACGGCGATCGACCAGCGCCTCGACCGCTTCCGCGAGCAGGAGGGCCGCGAGCCCGACGCTGCCGAGGTCGAGCAGCTGCGGGAGTGGGTGCTGCAGAACGTCCGCGGCACCGTCCAGGCCGACATCCTCAAGGAGGACCAGGGCCAGAACACCTGCATCTTCTCGACCGAGTTCGCCCTGCGCGCGATGGCCGACATCCAGCAGTACTTCGTCGACCACCGGGTGCAGAACTTCTACTCGGTCAGCATCTCGGGCTACCACATCGCGGAGGCCGGGGCCAACCCGATCAGCCAGCTCGCCTTCACGCTCTCCAACGGCTTCACCTACGTCGAGGCCTACCTCGCCCGGGGCATGAGCATCGACGACTTCGCCCCCAACCTGTCGTTCTTCTTCAGCAACGGGATGGACGCCGAGTACACGGTGATCGGACGGGTCGCCCGTCGGATCTGGGCGGTGGCGATGCGCGACAGGTACGGCGCCTCGGAACGCTCGCAGAAGCTCAAGTACCACGTGCAGACCTCAGGCCGCTCCCTGCACGCCCAGGAGATGGCCTTCAACGACATCCGCACCACGCTCCAGGCGCTGTGCGCCCTCTACGACAACGCCAACAGCCTGCACACCAACGCCTACGACGAGGCGGTCACCACGCCCGGCGAGGAGTCGGTGCGCCGGGCGCTCGCCATCCAGCTGGTCATCGACCAGGAGTGGGGCCTGTCGGCCAACGAGAACCCGCTGCAGGGCTCGTACATCGTCGACGAGCTGACCGACCTGATCGAGGAGGCGGTGCTGGCCGAGTTCGACCGGATTGCCGAGCGCGGCGGCGTGCTCGGTGCGATGGAGACGGGCTACCAGCGTGGCCGCATCCAGGATGAGTCGATGCTCTACGAGCACCGCAAGCACGACGGCTCGCTGCCGATCGTCGGCGTCAACACCTTTCGAGCCCCCGAGACCGACGCAGCCCCGCCGACAGTGGAGCTTGCCCGCGCGACCGAGGCCGAGAAGCAGTCCCAGCTCGACCGGCTCGAGGCCTTCCAGGCCGCGCACCGTGACGAGGCGCCAGCCGCGCTCGCCGTTCTCCAGGAGGCGGCGATGCACGGGGGCCATGGGGGCAACGTGTTCGCCGCCCTCATGGACGCTGTCCGCTCGTGCTCGCTCGGGCAGATCACCGACGCGTTCTTCGAGGTAGGCGGCCAGTACCGCCGCAACGTCTAGGCGTGGACCCGATCGCTGAGGCGCAGCGGCAGTGGGAGGCGCGCGGATGGAGCGACGCCGCCGAGGGGATGGCCGCCGTCACCTCCGTGATGCGCGTCCAGCAGATCATGCAGGCCCGCGTCGACGAGGTCCTGCGCCCGTTCGGGCTCACGTTCGCCCGTTACGAGCTGCTCATGCTCCTGCACTTCAGCAGCCGAGCTTCATTGCCGGTGAAGAAGGCCAGCGAGCGGCTGCAGGTCCATCCCACCAGCGTCACCAACGCCGTCGACCGGCTCCAGGCAGCAGGCCTGGTCATCCGCAAGCCGCACCCCACCGACGGGCGCGCCGTCCTGGTCGAGCTGACCAACTCCGGACGTGACTGCGCTCTCGCGGCGACTGCGGACCTCAACAGCAGGGTCTTTGCGGCCCCGGGCCTGAACATGCGCAAGGTCCGGACGCTGGTGGCAGTGCTGCGCGACCTGCGCACGGCGGCCGGGGACCTCGACGACTGAACGGGCGGGCTGCCGAGCCCGAGGACGCACCGGCCGTTTAGTACGCCCGTCATCAGAACATCATCTGGACGGTCTTCTCCTCGGTGTACGACTCGATGCCCGTAGCGCCGAGCTCGCGACCGAGACCGCTGCCCGCGCGACCACCCCAGGGAGTGGTCATGTCCGGGATGCCGAAGGCGTTGATCCATACGTTGCCCACGCGCAGCTCGCGCGCTGCGCGCTGCGCGAGGTTCAGGCTCTCGGTGTAGACGATGGCATTCAGGCCGAAGTGAGTGTCGTTGGCGAGGGCGAACGCCTCCTCCGTGCTGCTGAAGGGGATCACCGTGGCAACCGGCCCGAAGATCTCCTCACGGGCGATGCGCTGGTCCTGCCGGCCGACGAACACCGTGGGCTCCACGAAGTAGCCCGGTCGGTCGGCCCGGTGACCACCGACGAGCAGGTCGGCGCCCTCGCTGGAGCCCGACTCGACGTACCCGATGATCCTGTTGAGGGCCGCCTCGTTGATGACCGGTCCCATCCCGACGGCCGCGTCGAAGGGATCCCCGAGAGTGATCTCGCGGGCGTGGGTGGTAAGTCGGTCGACGACCTCGTCGAGCAGGCTCTCGTGGACGTAGACACGCGTGCCTGCCGCGCACACCTGTCCCTGGTGCAGGAAGTTGCCGGCGATGATGAACGGCATGGCGGCGTCGACGTCGGCGTCCGGGAAGACGATCTGCGGGTTCTTGCCACCGAGTTCGAGCGTCACCTTGCGGAACTGCCTGCCGGCGTGATTGGACATGGTGGCCCCGACCTCGGGGCTGCCGGTGAAGGAAAGCTTGGCCAGGCCCGGGTGCTGGGCCAGCGCCGCGCCGGCGACCTCGCCCACACCCGGCACCACGTTGAAGACACCCCGCGGGACACCTGCGTCGATGAGGATCTCGGCCAGCCGGAGCAGCGACATCGCCGCGTCCTCCGGCGGCTTGAGGACCATGGTGTTGCCGGCGGCGAGGGCCGGCGCGATCTTCCAGCCGGCGACCACGATGGGGTTGTTCCACGGGGTGATCGCGCCGACCACCCCGAGTGGCTCGCGCAACGTGTAGTTCAGCCGATGGCGGCCGGCATAGTCGGCCAAGGGGACGGTGCTGCCGAGCAGCTTGTCGGCGTACCCCGCGTAGTAGCGGAAGGTCGCCAGGGTCGCCGGCAGGTCGCCGTAGAGACCGTCGCGGTAGAGCTTGCCGACCTCCAGGGTCTCCAGCGCCGCGATGTTCTCTGCGTCGGCGGCGATGGCGGCCGCGGCGGCGAACAGGACCCGACCGCGCTCAGCTCCACCCATCTCGACCCAGCCGCTGTGGTCGAAGGCATCCTGGGCGGCACGGACCGCCGCGTCGACGTCGCCGGGCTGCGCATCGGCCACGTCAGTAACGACCTCGCCGTCGACCGGGTTCAGGGTCTCGTAGCGCGCACCGCCGGCGGCTGGGCGCCACTCCCCGCCGATGAAGAGGTCACGCAGGGGAAGGGTGGGTGAAGGCATCCGAGTCTCCTGAGGGGGGCGGTGACAATCGTCACCACCCTAACCTCTCGTCCCGCTCAGCGATATTGAGTTCCCGTTTATCGGACAACTGATCACGATGGCAGCCCCGCTCCCATGGATGGCTGTACGTCGCGGCGCCCCGAGCGCGGTTGCTGGACGGGCGACCTCAGGAGTCGAGGAAGGCGGCCAGCAGTTCGTCAGCGGCCTGCTGCACGCGAGTGGGCCACTTGGCGGTGTCCGTCGGGCTGAGGGTGACGACGCCGATGCCGCAGGCGAGGCCGCCGGGGCCGGGGAGGGCGGCGACGATGCCCTTGGCGCCTGGGATCAACTGACCCGCGCTTTCGAAGACGCCCGACTCCCCGCGTCGAGCGGCGAGCAGGGCCTGACCGAGAGCACCCTGGTTGAGCGGCGTACGGCTGCCAGTGCGATAGGCGACGTGGAAGGTGGTGTTGCGGGGCTCTACCACGGAGACCGCCAGCGCCTCGTCGCCCTCGGCAATCACCAGGTGCGCTGTCGCGCCGAGGTCTTCGGCGAGCTTCTCCAGCACCTCCCGGGTGTCCTCGCGCAGGGTCGGCTGAAGGTTCTGGCTGAGCTTGAGCGTGCCGAAGCCGGCGGTGAGCATGCCATCGGCGCCCCGACGGATCAGGCGGTGGTCGACCAGGGTGCCGATCAGGCGGTAGACAATGGTGCGGCTAAGGCCCAGCTCCGCGGCGACCTGTGCCGGGGTGAGGCCGTCCGGCGAGGCCGCTACGAGCTCGAGCACGTCCAGGCCGCGACCCAGGGTTTGTGAGGTTTCGCGGGAGCCCGACCGTGCTGACATCGCTGGCTCCTTCCACGCTCCTGACGCCCGTCGAGCGAGACGTTCACCCCGAGTGAGGGTGATGCGACCCTAGCGGAGGAGGGCAGAGCTTCACGGCAACAGCGATCGCTCGCGAGACCACTCCTCGATGGTCTCGAGGCACTCAGCGAGGTGGTCGGGCTGGCCCACGTAGTAGTGGGTGGCGCCCTTGATCAGGTGATAGGTCGCGTCCTTGGTGCCGAGCGCCGCACGCACGACGGCGTTGTGCGTCGCCGGGACCGCGTCGTCAGCGGAGTTCTCGATCTGCAGGACGGGGGTCTCCCGGATCCGCGCGGCGTTGGTGGCTCCCCTCGCAGCAGATTGCTCGTAGCTCCACTGACTCAGCCACGACCGCAACGTGGTGTAGCGGGCCAGGCCGACCGGTCCGACGTTCGCGGTGCGCGGGTCGCCGAGGTAGCAGTGGTCGGGCTCGCGGTCGTTGGGGTCCACCGTGGGGTCGATCCAGCGCACGTCGCACATGGTCCGGTGCTCGAGGAAGGGGCGTTCCTGCTCGGGACCGTCGGCAGTGCGGAGCCGGTCGAGCTCGGCGAACGCCCAGGCAGTGATGCGGCGGTTGCGATCGCGCTGGACCTTGCGGAAGTGCGCCACGAAGGCCCGGTCGAAAGGGGGTCGGTGTGTTGCGTCGGGTGCGTAGATGTCGAGCTCGTGATGGCGGCGCGACGGGTCCCTCTCGTCGGTCACCGACGGGTCCAGCCACTCGGTGAGCGTCTCGGCGCGGGAGAGGTGGGCGGCGATGAAGACCACGCCGTCGGCTCGCGGGAGCTTTGCCGCGACGACGTCGACGGGGTCGCCTGCCGGGGTGTGCGTGATGGAGGGCTGCTCCGCCTCGGCCTGGTAAAGCAGGGAGAGCGAGCCGCCGCCGGACCAGCCGACCAGCACGACGGTGGTGTACCCAGCCTCCTCGCGCGCCCAGTGCAACCACGAGCCGAGGTCGAGGACCACCTTCTCCATGATCAACGCCGAGTCGTTCTTCGGGTAGCGACTCGACGCGCACAGCACGTGGTGGCCGCGGGCGGCGAGCGCCATCGGCATCGGCAGCAGGTTCAGCGTCGAGGTCGGGTGCATGAAGACGAAGACCGTCTGACCGGACGAGTCGCTCTCGGGTGGGCGCAGCAGCTGGCCCTCGAGTACGACGCCCTGGCTGCCGGTGAAGCCGTAGGTCTCGCGGACCCCGGGCCTCTCGTCGCAGTGCAGGACCAGCGCGACCCGCTGGAAGTCTTCGCGGCGTAAGGCGCTCATGCCGGATGGGTGATCGGGCCGCGGCCCGACCACGTCCAGGGGTACGACGGCTCCAGGCAGGCCTGCCCTGCCTCTCCGATCTCCAGCGGCTTGAACGTGTCGACCATGAAAGCCATCTCGTTGGGCGCGGTCCGCTTGGTGTCGTCGACCGAATCGAGGTAGGCCTGGCGACGTGGTCCATGGGTGTAGCCGGCTGGATGCAGCGAGACCGAGCCGGTGACGATGCCCGAGCCGGAGCGGGCCGCGGTCTCGCCGGCGAAGTAGAACATCACTTCGTCGGAGTCGACGTTGGAGTGGTAATAGGGCACCTTGATCGCTCCGTCCCCGAACTCGGGCGGACGCGACACAAAGTTGCAGATCACGAAGCCCTGACCCTCGAAGACCTGGTACGTCGGTGGCGGCTGCAGGAGCTCGCCGACCACAGGGGAGAAGTCGCGGTAGTTGAACGCATAGGGATAGAGCTGTCCGTCCCAGCCGACGACGTCGAAGGGGTGGTGGTCGTAGATCATCACCGAACCGGTGACCCCGGTCGAGCTGCGGTGCTTCACGTAGACCTCGGTGTCCCGACCGACCTCGTCGTCCGGTGCCAGCAGCGTCTCTTGCGGGACCCGGAGGTCGCGCTCGGTCATCGGCGAGCCCTCGAGGAACTGGCCGAACCTCGACCGGTGCTTCGAAGGCGGCTGGATGTGCCCCGACCCCTCGACGCACAGCGCGCGCAGCGGACCCTTGGTCTCGACCTCGAGCGGGATCCAACGGCGGATGGTCAGGCGGGGGACCACGACGTTGTCGCCCTGGCGGACCTCGATGCGCCCGAAGATGCTCTCCAGGACCGCGGCGCCGCTCTCGATGAAGACGACCTCGTCGCCGATGCCGTTGCTGTATAGCGGCGAGGGTGAGTCGGCGACGACGTAGCTCAGGCGCACGTCGGCGTTACCCAGGACAAGTCGCCGGTCCCGGACGAGGTCACGCCCGACGGCCGGTTCCTCCGCCGGGTCGTCGTACAGGTCGGGGAGGCGGAAGTGCCGCGGCAGCAGGGGTGCGTTCTGACAGGTCGACAGGTCACCAGGCTCCCAGGTGCGTGCACCCACCAGGCTGGACGGGACGTTGCGGTGGTAGAGCAGCGATCCCGTGCTGGAGAAGCCCTCCTCGCCGATGAACTCCTCGAACAGAGGCTCGCCGTCGGGCAGCGAGAAGGCCACGTGTCGCTTAGGTGGCAGCTGGCCCAGGGCCCGGTAATACACCATCGGTCGTCATGCTCCCTGTCGGTCGGAGGACTGGCCACCGCGGTGTCCACGGGCGGTCAGCGCAGGGCGACCAGCTCGTGCAGCGTGCTCCCGAAGCGTTCGAACTTCTCCCCGTCCACAACGACCGTGAGCTCGAAGTCGGACATGAACCGGAAGTAACCCGGATGCCCGACCAGGCGGTGCACGAGAGGCTTGACCAGCCGGCTGCGGACCACGGGTACGTCGTTGAGCAGGTCGTGCGCGTGCACCACCGAGCGCACGTTGAGGGTGAGGTCGACCCTGTCCTCGACCTGGAGCCGGATCCACTCGGGGTAGGAGCGACCGGCGTCCGGGTGGTGCACGGGCGGGCCTTCCGTGAGCTCGACCTCACCGGTGCTCAGCACGATCTCGCCACCGTGGGCAAGCATCAACGGCCGCGACTCGTGATGGGCGTAGCGGGCCTGGGTGCGAACCGCGGCGAACAGCAGGGAGAAGTCGTCGGTGTAGAGGCGCCCCCAGTGCCACCGCTCGATGATGCGCGGCATGTTGCCCACGCCCCAGTTGTGGTCGTGGTAGCCACGGCCGGTCACCTCGCGCTTCTCGCCGTCAATGCTGATGGTGCCGGTCACGCGCGCCCGGGGAGCCGGGACCACCCAGCCGAAGAAGTCGGTCGCGCCGTACTTCGTGGTCCCGTTGCCCGGCATCCACGAGGGCGTCTCGTTGGTGAAGGTGAGGTCGAGGACGAGGTCGTCCTCGGCTGCGTGCAGGTGGTGCATCGGTAGCTCGCCGCTGAAGTCGCTGCTCGCGCGGTTGGCACCGATGGCTACCTCGCAGGTTTTCGTGGACGCACGAAAAGCAGCCTTCGGGTAGTGCTTGGTGACCTGCTTCCTGGTGCCGTCGGGGTAGTAGACGAGCAGCTCGACGACGGGTGAGCTGCCGGGCCGTTCCTCGGGACGTCGCTTCTGCAGGAACGCGATGACGGTGTGGCCCGAGTCCAGGTGCACGTCGTAGTACCAGTGCTCGAAGGCCCACCTGCTGGCGTGGGGGTGCAGGGCATTGTCGTGGGCGAGGACCTCAGTCAGGCTGGCGTCCTTGCTGCCGGGTCCGTTCCAGCCTTCGACTGCGGTGGTCGGCATGGGTTCTCCTGGTGAGTCGTTCGGGATGGGTGGGGTCGGCGATCCGGTCGGCGGCGGCTATCAGCGCCGCAAGGCGCTGCTGGCGTTGAACTCGGCCTCACGGCCCTGCATCTGGGCCTCCCACCAGCTCTGCCGGTGGCGGTCCATCGCCTGCACGTGCAGCTGTCGCAGGCCTGGTAGGCGCCGGAGCAGCTCGGTGGCGGTGACCAACGGCCATCTGGCCAGCAGGATCAGCACCCACGGGAACGCAGGTGGCAGGTCGTAGAGCCTGCGGGTGGCGGGAGCCATCCACAGGGCGCAGTAGGCGGAGTAGATCCGGTGGTTGTATGCCGCCCGCAGCCGGGTCAGCCCACGTTGCCCCGCACGAGGCGCGAACGCGGCTGGGAAGGACTCGATCAGCTCTTTGCCGGAGCGGCCGGAGTCGTAGGAGCGCGCCGCGGTGTTCATCATCACTGTCTGCAGGGTCTCGACGATCGTGGTGGGCGCCCAACGGGGTTGGACGCCGACCAGGTGACCCAGGTAGCGGTTGAAGTGGATCAGCGCCCGCATTTCGCGTGCGGAGGTCTGGTAGCCCAGCAGCCACAGCGACAGGGACGGCACCGTGCTCCCGCCGATCTGGGTCATCTGCTCGTAGGTCTGGCTGATCGGCAGCCCCCACGCGCCGGCGTCCCACTCCTCGTGTTCGCCCACGCGCTTGCGCACGGCGACGTGCATCACCCGGACCTGCATGGCGGTGGCCCGCCCCTGTCCACCCCGCTCGAACAGGGCGCCTGGCAGTGACGTGTCGATCCAGAAGCGTGAGGTCTCCAGGAAGCGGCGCAGGGCGTTGTTGCCGGCGTATCCGCCGGCCAGCGAGAGCGGCATCGCGACGGCGCCCTCGGTGTAGATCTCCAGGGTGATCACCCCGGCGACGCTGAACAGCATTGTCCCCCAGCGGCGCCAGACCGCAGCGCCGAGCTCGACGAGGTCGCGGTCGACCCAGTCGGGCACGGTCTCGAATTCGGCGAAGAGCTCTCGCATCGACTCCGGGGCACCCGGCACCGAGTCGATGCCGTGCTCGAGAGCCTGCTGCAGCATCTGCCTGCCCCGCTGGTGGCCGATCTCGCCGAAGAACACCTCGTCGACGAACCTTTCGGCGACTGGGTCGCCGGTGAACAGGTCCTCGCACAGCGCCTGCGCCTGCTCGTCGGTGGGGAACAGATCGTGGCCGGTGAGTTTCCGGACCATGGCGCGGCGTCGCTGCCACTCCGGCTGCTCGCGCGCCTCCCAGTAGCGGAATGCCGACGGGCAGCTGCCGTGCCCTGTGTCGGTGTTTGTCCGAGCGTCCTCGACGTCGACGGCGGCCTGCTGGGTCATGTTCCACTCCCTGTCCGATATTCGTGGAACGTGTTGCGCTCTTCGATGAGAGGACCGTACCCCACGTCCATACTCTTTTGTATGGTCAGTTCATGACTGCTCCTCCTCGCGCTCCGCGGCTCTCGGCCGACGACTGGGCGGCGCGCACGCTCGAGGTGCTCAAGGCCGAGGGGATCGGCGCGGTGCAGATCAACGGGCTGTGTCGGGAGTTCGGCGTCACCCGCGGCAGCTTCTACTGGCACTTCGAGGGCCTTGACGCGCTCAAGGAGGCCGTCGCTGCACGCTGGTGCGCCGAGACACGGGCGGCTCTCCAGGCGCTCTCGGAGCTGCATCACCTGTTGCCCACCGAGCGCCTGCGGGTGATGACCCTGCGCCTGATCGACGACACCTCCTGGGGGGTGGAGCGGGCGCTGCGCGACTGGGCGCGCAGCGACACCGACGTCGCTGGGGTGATCGCGGAGAGCGACCTGTTCGTCTTCTCCGTCGTCGAGGGGGCGCTGCTCGAGCTAGGGCTGCCGCCGCAGGACGCCAGACCCGCGGCGAGTCTGCTGGTGTACGCCGGCATCGGGTTCGCCCACGGTCGGTCCACGCTGCCCAAGCCGACCGTGGAGGAGATCGACGGGGTGCTCGAGATGCTGACCAGCGGGATCTACTCGGTCCGTTCTTGAGGGCCGGCCTCAGTCAGCATTGCTCGACATCTGTCCAGTTCGCCGCGGCGCGACACCGGCCTTAACTCGGCTCGTCTGTCAGTGGACCGGCGCGGGTTGGGGGGTCAGAGTGACGTCGAGTCTCACCTTGAGCGGTTTGGTGGTTCCGCTCCTGGTGATGCCGAAGTCGCCTGGCTTCAGGACCATCTCCGCGGCATACCGGGCAGGGCCCAGCTGCTCCAGGGGCGTGGCGTGGAAGGTGACAGGCTGACTGATGTCTCGAACGCACAGGATCCCCTCGACGTCGTAGCCGGTGTCGGCCTCCAGGATGGTCGTGCTCTGGAACTCGAAGGTAGGGAAGGTCTCGACCGCGAGCACGTTGTGAGCCCGCAGATGTTTGTCGCGCATGCTGATGCCGGTGCGCACGCTGTCGGTGTGCACCGTCAGGTGCATCGTTGACGCAGCGGGCGAGTCGCGGATGACGATGACGGATTCGAACCGGCCGAAGCTGCCCTTCACCTTGAGCCCGAGGACAGCTTTGGCCTCGAACCCGATGTGGCTGGCGATGGCGTCGACGATGTAGTTGCCTGGCGGCAATTCGGTGATGGTCATGACGCTCGCTTCCCGGTGTCTTGTTGGCAAGACTGTCTTGTGGTGTTGCGGTGACGCCGGAGTCCGCTAGCTTTGCGAGCTTGCTGCGGACCTGGTCCGTGATGGGGTGACCGTTCTCCGGACAGTGACGGTGGCTGTCCTACGCGGCGATTGAGCGATCTTGCTGGTGCTGAAGGCTGACTTCGAGCCCACCTGAACCCGGCCGGGCGCCAGCGCGACCAGCGCCGCTGTTGCCGCGGCGTTCACCATGGGATGCCGGAGCGAGGGCACCAGCACACCCGGACCGAGGCCAATCCGCGTGGTGCGCTCCGCTGCGAGAGCCAGTGCCATCCACACGTCGGGACTGTTCTGGGGAGTGTCGTAGAGCCAGGCCCGCGCGTAACCGAGTTCCTCCGCGAGGGCAACGTTCTTGTGTGAGTCCAGCGCGGTCGGGAAGGCGACCGAGACGTCCATGCGCCCCTCCTGCGTGACGTGGGTGTGGCGAATCTGCGGGTTCGGACTATTGCCGTCTACGGCCGGCCGCCATGCGGCACGTCCACTCGTGCGGCGAGCAGGCGCGCTTCGCGGGCTGCGCTGCGGGCGGTGCGGTCGAAATCCGGCGCGGTGCAGAGGAACAGGGTGCGGCCGTCGTTGCCACCGAGCATGCAGGCGAACACGCCGCTTCCAACGGGCAGTTCCTCGACGATCTCACCGCCCTCTCGTACCCGGAGCACCCGGCCGCCGAGCGCGTCGGCGACCCACAGCGCCCCCTCGGCATCCAGCCCGCAGCCGTCCGGCGCGACCGCGAGCTGCCCGAGGGCCGCCTGGAGTTCGCGGTCGGTCGGGAGCGCACCGAACGACGCCCACACCCGCCGGTTCATCAAGGCGCCGTCCTCGCCGACGTCGAACGCGGTGATCCGGTTGCCGAACGTCTCGTCCACCAACAGGACGCCGTTGTCGGTGATCACGCTGCCATTGGGGAACCACATGTCGTCGGCGACCTGGGTCACCGTCCCGTCGGGGTCGACCCGCAGCAGAATGGTCGGCTCGACCGGCGCGCCCGCCATCAGATCGAAGCCAAAGTTTCCGACGAAGGCGCGCCCCCGCTCGTCGACGACCATGTCGTTCGGCTCACCGGTGACGTGCGGCGCGAGGTCGGCGTGCGTCACCAGCGACCCGTCGGCCTCCCGGCGCAGCAGCTGGCTGTCGTGCTGGGATATGACGAGCAGGCGACCGTCGGGGAGCCACCCAAGCCCGGACGGCTGTCCCGGCACCTCCGCCTCGAGCCGGACATCGCTGCCGTCCTCACGGGCCGAGACCACCTGATAGGTGTAGAAGTCCGAGACCCAGATGCGGCCCTCATGCCAGCGCGGGCACTCGAAATAGGAGTAGCCCTCCAACACCACGGCCAGTTCCCGCCCCATGGCAGTGCCTCCCGTCGCCGCCCGCCATCGCGCACAACGTAGACCGGTGACGTCCGGGGCAGTGCAAGGGGTGGTGCTGCCGCCGGCTCGGCGTGGCATGAGGGCCGTTGTGGCGTAACCGGCGTGACAAGGCGGAGCGGGTGACGGGAATCGAACCCGCGTTCTCAGCTTGGGAAGCTGATGTTCTGCCGCTGAACTACACCCGCGGCACCACGACCCAGGGCCACCCAGGGCCGCAGCTCTGCTGCAAGGATAGCGGCCGTGCTGCTCTCCGACCGCGACATCCGCCAACAGATCGAGGGCGGCAGGGTGCGACTCGACCCCTTCGACCCGGTCCTCGTCCAGCCGAGCAGCGTCGACGTCCGCCTCGACCGTTGGTTCCGGGTGTTCCAGAACCACCGGTACGACAGCATCGACCCGGCGGTGGAGCAGGACGAGCTGACGCAGCTGATCGAGCCGCCCGGCGACGACGCGTTCGTGCTGCACCCGGGCGAGTTCGTGCTCGGCTCGACACTGGAGGCGGTCACCCTTCCCGACGACCTCGCCGCCCGGCTCGAGGGCAAGTCCAGCCTGGGTCGGCTCGGACTGCTCACCCACTCGACCGCGGGCTTCATCGACCCGGGCTTCACCGGGCACGTCACGCTGGAGCTGTCGAACGTCGCGAACCTGCCCATCAAGCTGTGGCCGGGTATGCGCATCGGGCAGATCGCCTTCTTCCGGCTGACCTCACCCGCGGAGAACCCGTACGGGTCGGCGCAGTACGGATCCCGCTATCAGGGACAGCGGGGTCCGACCGCTTCCCGCTCCTTCCGCGACTTCTATCGGGCGCCGACGACGTGAGGCGCCATCGCCTCGTTGACGGCGCTTTGGGCACGCCCCTAGGTTCCGGCCATGGCCCCGAGCTGGAGCCGACGTCGCCGAGCCGGTACCCGTTGCAGCCACCGTCCGCGACCGAGAAGGGACGAACGTGACCACGACCGAACTGGTGTCCCGGACAGCGAGTGCTGAAGCCGGCGACGTGGCACCGCTGCAGGAGATCTCGCGCCGGGTGCTCTGGTTGTCCGCGGCCATCGTCGACGCGGCGAACGCGGGCCGCCCGAACGAGACCGGGGTCAAGGTCGGTGGGCACCAGGCATCGAGCGCGTCGATGGTCGACATCATGGTGGCGCTGTGGTTCGCCGAGCTGACCGGGCTGGACCGGGTCTCGGTCAAGCCGCACGCCTCGCCCGTGCTGCACGCGGTCAACTACCTGCTCGGCGACCTCGACGAGTCCTACCTGCCGACCCTGCGGGCCAAGGGCGGGCTGCAGTCCTACCCCTCGCGGCGGAAGGACCCGGACACCGTCGACTTCTCGACCGGCTCAGTCGGTATCGGAGCGACCGCCGCGCTGTGGGCGGCGATGTCGCACCGCTACGTCGCGTCGCAGTTCACCAGCACCCCGCCGGCGGGTCGATTCGTCAGCCTGCTGGGGGACGCCGAGCTTGACGAGGGCGCCATCTGGGAGGCGGTTGCTGACCCGGCGGTCGCCCGGCTGGGTGAGTTGTTGTGGGTGGTGGATCTCAACCGCCAGTCTTTGGACCGGGTGGTACCCGATATCCAGATCCAGCGGCTGCAGGGGATGTTCGCAGCAGCCGGCTGGCAGGTCGTGACGCTGAAGTGGGGGCGGCTGATCTCAGAGCTGTTCGCGCGCGCCGGTGGCGCCGAGCTGCGTGAGCGGCTGGAGCAGATGTCCAACGAGGAGTACCAGCGGATGCTGCGGGTCGACCTCGGCCAGGTGGCCGACCGGATCCTGGCCGGCGGGGGCAGCGACGAGCTGCGCGCCCTGCTGGCCTCGATGCCTGCCGATGACCTGGCGGCAGCCGTCCGCGACCTCGGCGGCCACGACCTGGGGCTGCTGGTCGACACGTTCCATGGAGTCGACACCCATCGGCCGACCGTCGTGTTCGCGTACACGGTCAAGGGCCGCGGGCTGCCCACCGAGGGGCATCCGAACAATCACTCCGCGCTGCTCACCGCCGCTCAGATGGATGCGCTCGCGGCATCGTCCGGCATGGACCGGGCGGCTCCATGGCAGCGCTTCGATCTCGCTACGGCCGCCGGGCAGCTGTGCGACCGGAGGCGGCAGGAGCTGCGCAGGGAGCCGGTCGCCGCGGCGCCGGCCGTTGCGGTGCCCGCCTCGCTGGGCCGCACCCATCGCAAGCCCATCTCCACGCAGGCCACGCTCGGGCGGTTTTTGGCCGACCTCCCGCGCGACGCCCCCGAGGCTGCGGCAAGGGTGGTGACCTGCAGCCCGGACGTCGCGTCGTCGACCAACCTCGGGGGGTGGATCAACAAGACCGGTGTGTGGTCGGTCGAGGACCGCCGCGACTGGTTCGCCGACGACGCCGAGCGGGTGCTGCGCTGGGCCGAGGTCGCCGGCGGCCAGCACATCGAGCTGGGCATCGCCGAGGTCAACCTGGTCTCACTGCTAGGCGAGCTCGGCGCGACCTGGTCGCGCTGGGGTGAGCGGCTGATCCCCATCGCGACCCTGTATGACCCGTTCGTCGCGCGTGCCCTCGAACCGTGGTCCTACGGCATCTACGCCGGGGGCCAGTCGATCCTGGTCGGCACCCCCTCCGGGGTCACGCTGGCACCCGAGGGCGGGGCGCATCAGTCGATCACCACCCCGTCCATCGGGCTCGAGCAGCCCGGCTGCGTCGCGTGGGAACCGGCCTTCGCGCAGGACCTCGAGTGGTGCTTCCTGCACGCGATGAGCCAGGTCGGGATTCAGGGAGGCACGTCGGCGTACTTCCGCCTGTCCACCCGCCCGATCGACCCGGCCCTGGCCGCCGTCCCCGCCGACCCTGCGCTGCTGGAACGCCGGCGGCAGCAGGTGGTTGCGGGTGGCTACCGGCTGCCCGCGGCGCACCCGGCGCCGCAGGAGGACGTCACCCTGGTCGGGGTCGGCGCGATCATGCCCGAGGTCCTCGCCGCAGCCGAAGCGCTCGCGGCCGAGGGGGTCAACGCCGGGGTGGTGTGCCTGACCAGTCCGGACCTGGTGTTCCGGTCCTTCCAGAAGCGCGGCCGCCGAACGGCCGGCGTGGGCAGCACCATCATCGACGAGCTGTTCCCGGCGCAGCACCCGGCGCCGCTGGTCACCGTCCTTGACGGTCACCCGCACACCCTGTCCTTCCTCGCCGGTGCCCGCGGTGACCGGATCCACTGCCTCGGCGTGACCGAGTTCGGCCAGTCCTCGAGCCTGACCGACGCCTACCAGTTGCACCAGATCGACACTGCCGCCATCACCGACGCCGCGCTGACCATGCTCGGAAGCTGAACCGGATGCCGGCCCTCCGCTGCTGGTAGCGCTCGACGACGAGGTCGGAGCTCAGCGCACCGTCAGCGGCTGCGTGGCTGCGGGCAAGCCGTCGCGGAACAGGACAACGCGGTGCTCACCGGGGGGCAGCGCCACACGGAACCGGTCGGCGCCCTTGCACTCCCGCAGGCGGTGGGCCGTCGCCAGTAGCTGACCGCCTACGGCGATCGGGAACAGGGTGTTGGCGGACGGTGGGTCGAGACGGGTGGCATCGACCGCAACGGCGTACTCGGCCTCCGAGGGACCGGTCACCGAGTAGCGCACCACAGCCCGTTGCTTGACGAAGGACGACGAGAGCGCAAGGCCAGGCGTGGTGCACGAAGGGGCCAGGTGCGGCGGCACGGGCGTGCGGAGCAGGAACGGCGCGATCAGCACGACCGCGGTGATGACGATGAACGTGAGGACGAGTGCCCGGTGCGGCCGCGGTACGGGACCACGGTCGCGCCGAGCGACGCGCCCCTCGTTGGACACGGCGGCCGTCGGGAACGGCAGCGGCAGCCCGCGAAACATGCCCTTGGTGTTCTCGCGGCGCTGCTTGTGCGCGGCCTCAAGGGCGTCGTAGCGCCGCCGGGATCGCTCCCGGCGGCGCTCACGGTCGTCCGCGCCCCCGGCAGCGCCGCCCCCGAAACCGCCGCCACCGAAACCGCCGCCGCCGAGCCGAGCCACCGACTAGTGGCCGGAGTCGGAGAGAGCCTCCGGTGAGAGCTGGCCCTGGTCGGCGCCGGCCGTCGCCGCCGGCGTGCCCCGCACCGGTCCCGTACCGACATCCGTCGGCAAACCCTGCTGCTCCTGTACCGAGCGCAGCAGCAGCTGTGACACGTCGAGCACCTCGACGCCCTCCTTGGCGTCACCGGACTGCTTCTTGGCGGTGACGGCGTCGGAGAGCATCACCATGCAGAAGGGGCACGCCGTGCCGACGACATCGGGATCGAGGCCGAGCGCCTCATCGACCCGCTCGACGTTGACCTGCTTGCCGATCTTCTCCTCCATCCACATGCGCGCCCCGCCGGCGCCGCAGCAGAAGCCCCGCTCCTTGCAGCGGTGCATCTCCTGGCTACGCAGCCCGGGCACGCTCGCGAGGACCTCGCGGGGGGCGGTGTAGACCTCGTTGTGACGGCCGAGGTAGCAGGGGTCGTGGTAGGTGACAAGCCCCTCGACCGGCGTCAGCGGGGTCAACCGGCCCTCGGCGACTAGCCGGCCGAGCAGCTGAGTGTGGTGCACGACCTCGTAGTTGCCGCCCAGCGAGGGGTACTCGCGGCCGAGGGAGTTGAAGCAGTGCGGGCAGGTCGCCACGATCTTGCGGGGCCGACCCTCCGGCAGCGCAGCGTCGAGCGTCTCGATGTTGCCCTTGGCGAGCTCCTGGAACAGGTACTCGTTGCCCAGCCGCCGAGCGGGGTCACCCGAGCACGACTCGCCCGTGCCGAGCACGGCGAACGAGACCCCGGCGGTGTGCAGCAGCTCGGCGAAGGCCCGGGTGACCTTCTTGGAACGGTCCTCGATGGCCCCGGCGCAGCCGACCCAGAACAGGTATTCGACATCGTCGGGCATCGGCTCGCCCTCGCTGAGCACGCGGACCTCGAACGGCAGGTTCTGCATCCACTCCAGCCGGGACTTGGGGTTGACGCCCCACGGGTTGCCGTTGTTCTCGAGGTTGCGCAGCATCACGCCTGCCTCGCTCGGGAACTCGGACTCGATCAGCACCTGGTAGCGCCGCATCTCGAGAATGTGGTCGACGTGCTCGATGTCGACAGGGCACTGCTCCACGCACGCCCCGCACGTGGTGCACGACCACAGCACGTCGGGATCGATAACGCCGAGCGATGCTTCGTCACCGACCAGCGGGCGCTCGTCCTGCGCCTGCCCGGGGGTGGGCAGGCGGCCGAAGCCGGACTCGGGGACGTGCTCGGCGTGCTTGTTGCCGCCACCACCCTCGTGGCTGCCCTGATTGGCGATGGGGTTGCCGCCGATCGGCGTGGGGTCGTCGCCCTCGTGCTTGGCGAGCATGAACGGCGCCTTCGCGAACAGGTGGTCGCGCAGGTCCATGATCACGAGCTTGGGTGACAGCGGCTTGCCGGTGTTCCACGCCGGGCACTGGCTCTGGCAGCGACCGCACTCGGTGCAGGTCGCGAAGTCGAGCATGTTCTTCCAGGAGAAGTGCTCGACCTTGCCGACGCCGATGACCGGGTCCTCCTCCTCCATCAGGCTCTCGAGGTCGGGCGTGGTCGCGAGCGGGCCCAGTGCCTTGGGCTCACGCTTGGTCAGTACGTTGATCGGCGCGATGAAGATGTGCAGGTGCTTGGAGAAGGTGACCAGCACCAGGAAGCCCATGATCACGGCGATCTGGCCGAGGATGAAGACGGTCTCGATGACCGAGTTGGCCGTGTGCCCCAGAGGGTGCAGCACGACGGCGGTGGCCTTGGAGGTGAAGGTCCACCAGCTGCCGCGGTGGTGCGGGCCGAACGGGAAGTGCCCCGTGTTGATCTGGGCGCCGCGGTAGAGCATCAAGGTCAGGACGACCAGAAAGATCATCCCGAGCACGCCCCAGGCCGCGCCGGTGTGCGAGCCGTAGAAGCGGCTGGCTCGGTCGAGCCGGGCGGGTGACTTCTCGGCGCGGTTGAGTGCGAAGTACGCGATGGAGGCGAGGACGAGGAAGGTGAACAGGTCCTCGAGGAAGCCCAGCCACGTCATCTTGCCGACGATCGGGATGAAGAAGTCACGGTTGAACAGCGCGCCGTAGGCCTCGAGGATGGTGAGGCCGAGGATGAGGAAGCCCCAGAAGGTGAGGAAGTGGGCGATGCCCGGCACGGTCCACTTCAGCAGCCGGCGCTGGCCGAAGACCTCGACGAGCTGGGTGGTCGCGCGCCGCCCGATGCCGTCGAAGCGGCCGGGGGCTGGGCCACCCGAGCTGATCATGCGGTAGAGAAAGAACGACCGGCGCCCAGCCACCGCGAGTGCGGCAACAGTCATGAGCAGCCCGATCACGAGGCGAACCGCCACGGATCCTCCCAGGTTCAGGTTGTGCCAGCGTACGGTCGGCCGTTGCCCAACTGCTCCCCGCGCAGGTAGCAGGCAGTGTGCGCCACGTCGCACCCCTCCTGAAGCTGGCGGGCCGCAACCCCGGCGACGGACTAGCTCGCTGCCGGAATGCCGGAACGCTCCAGAAGGTTGAGCCTGTCAGGAGCAACTCCGTTTGACGGGGTTGCTCGCGGGGAGCACAGTGAGTGGACCCCGCTCAACTGCAACAACTCAACCAAGAGCCCATCACCTGCACGAGAGGCACGAGACATGGCACGAGCAGTCGGCATCGACCTCGGCACCACGAACTCCGTCGTCGCGGTGCTGGAGGGCGGCGAGCCCTCCGTCATCGCCAACGCCGAGGGCGCGCGTACCACGCCCAGCGTCGTCGCCTTCGCCAAGAACGGCGAGGTGCTGGTCGGCGAGGTCGCCAAGCGTCAAGCGGTCACCAACGTCGACCGCACCATCCGTTCCGTCAAGCGGCACATGGGCACCTCGTGGTCGCAGAAGGTCGACAACAAGGACTTCACGCCGCAGCAGATCAGCGCGTTCATCCTGCAGAAGCTCAAGCGTGACGCGGAGTCCTACTTGGGCGAGCCGGTGACCGACGCCGTCATCACCGTCCCTGCGTACTTCAGCGACGCCGAGCGCCAGGCCACCAAGGAGGCCGGCGAGATCGCGGGCCTCAACGTCCTGCGCATCATCAACGAGCCGACCGCGGCCGCCCTCGCCTACGGGCTCGACAAGGGTGACAAGGAGGAGACCATCCTGGTCTTCGACCTCGGCGGCGGGACCTTCGACGTCTCGCTGCTCGAGATCGGCGACGGCGTCATCGAGGTCAAGTCGACGAGTGGCGACAACAAGCTCGGCGGCGACGACTGGGACCAGCGGATCGTCGACCACCTGGTCAAGACCTTCCAGGGCCAGAACGGCGTCGACCTGTCCAAGGACAAGATGGCGATGCAGCGGCTGCGCGAGGCCGCCGAGAAGGCCAAGATCGAGCTGTCGCAGTCGACCCAGACCTCGATCAACCTGCCCTACATCACGGCCAGCGCGGAGGGCCCGCTGCACCTCGACGTCGCCCTCACGCGCGCCGAGTTCCAGCGCCTGACTTCCGACCTGCTCGACCGCACCAAGCGCCCGTTCCAGTCGGCGATCTCCGACGCCGGGATCAAGGTGTCCGAGATCGACCACGTCGTGCTCGTCGGTGGCTCGACCCGCATGCCGGCCGTCGTCGACGTCGTTCGCGAGCTCACCGGCGGCAAGGAACCCAACAAGGGTGTCAACCCCGACGAGGTCGTGGCCGTGGGTGCGAGCCTGCAGGCCGGTGTCCTCAAGGGCGAAGTCAAGGACGTCCTGCTGCTCGACGTCACGCCGCTGTCCCTGGGCATCGAGACCAAGGGTGGCATCATGACCAAGCTCATCGAGCGCAACACCACCATCCCGACCAAGCGCTCCGAGACCTTCACCACCGCTGACGACAACCAGCCCTCGGTGCAGATCCAGGTCTTCCAGGGCGAGCGCGAGATGGCGGCCTACAACAAGAAGCTCGGCATGTTCGAGCTGACCGGCCTGCCGCCGGCGCCGCGGGGTATCCCGCAGATCGAGGTCACCTTCGACATCGACGCCAACGGCATCGTCCACGTGTCGGCCAAGGACAACGGCACCGGCAAGGTCCAGTCGATGACGATCACCGGCGGGTCCGCCCTGCCGCGCGATGAGATCGACCGCATGATGGCCGAGGCCGAGCAGTTCGCGGAGGACGACAAGAAGCGCCGCGACGAGGCGGAGGTCCGCAACCAGGGTGAGGGGCTCGTCTACCAGACCGAGCGGTTCCTCGCCGAGAACGGTGACAAGGTCCCCGCCGATGTCCGCGGCGATGTCGAGGAGAAGCTCGGCGCTCTGCGGGCCGTCGTCGGCGGCACCGACATCGACGCCATCCGCTCGGGCATCGACGAGCTGGCCAAGGCCTCCTCGGCCATGGGCAGTGCGCTGTACGCCTCTCAGGACGCCGGCGCTGCCGGTGCCCCGGGTGCGGCGGGAGCGGACGGCGCTGAGCACGACGACGTCGTCGACGCCGAGATCGTGGACGAGGACGGGCAGGCGAAGTGACTCCTGCCCGCGACGAGCGCGAGCAGGAGCCGGTGACCGTGCGGGACAAGCGGCGGATCAACTTCTCCGCCGGCCAGGAGGCGGCAGCGGTGCCCGGGCAGTCCGAGGCGGTGCGGCCGGGGGAGACCTCGGCCGCAGCGGCCACTGCCCCCGGTGGCGCTGAGGCCGTGGACGACGGTGCTGCCCCAGGTGCCCCGGACCTCGCCGAGCTGCAGACGCAGCTCGGCGAGCGCACGGCCGACCTGCAGCGACTCAAGGCCGAATACGACAACTATCGGCGCCGGGTGGAGCGCGACCGGACCGTTTCCGCCGAGCAGGCGGCCGGCCGGGTGCTGTTCGGGCTGCTCCCGACGCTCGACGACATCGCACGAGCCCGTCAGCACGGCGACGTGACCGGGCCGTTCAAGGCGGTGGCCGATGCGCTCGAGACGACCCTCGGGACGCTGGGGCTGGAGCGCTACGGCGAGCCAGGTGAGCCCTTCGATCCTTCGGTGCACGAGGCGCTCGCCGCGACGACGACGCCCGGTGTCCAGCAGCCGACCTGCGTCGAGATCTACCGCTCGGGCTACCGGTACGCCGGGCGGGTGCTGCGACCCGCGCAGGTCGTGGTGGCCGAGCCCGCTGGTGCCGAGGCACCAGAGGGCACTGCTCACGAGGCGGTCGCCGGGACGGAGAGCGCGGCGGGCGTCGGTGGAGGCGAAGGAGCCGAAGGACTCCGATGAGCGCTCGCGACTACGTCGAGAAGGACTACTACGCCGTTCTCGGGGTGGCGAAGGACGCCAAGGGCGCCGATGTGAAGAAGGCGTACCGCAAGCTGGCCCGTGAGCTGCACCCGGACAAGAACCCCGGCGACGCCAAGGCCGAGGCGCGGTTCAAGGAGGTCTCCGAGGCGTACGACGTGCTGTCCGACGACCAGCGGCGGCGCGAGTACGACGAGGCACGCACGCTGTTCTCCGCCGGCGGCCGGCCGGGTGCCCCTGGGGCACCCGGCGGCGGCCCGGGGGGCAACGGCGTGCCCTTCGACCTCGGTGACCTGTTCGGTGGGGCGGCCGGCGCAGGTGGGGCAGGGGGTGCCGGCTTCGGCAGCCTGTTCGACAACCTGTTCCAGCGTGGCGGTGGGCCGACGCCGGGCGCCCGCGCGCCCCGGCGCGGCACTGACCTCACGGCCGAGCTGACCATCTCCTTCGACCAGATGCTGACCGGCACCGAGGCGACCGTGCGCCTGCCGGGCGCGGCCGCGTGCGACGTGTGCGCCGGGCTCGGGACACGTCCGGGCACGGTGCCGCGCACCTGTCCGACGTGCCAAGGCCTGGGCGTGGTGAGCCGCAGCCAGGGCGGCTTCGCCCTGTCCGAGCCTTGCCGCGACTGCCGCGGCAAGGGTTCGATCATCGACGACCCGTGCCCGGAGTGCCACGGCACCGGGCGCAAGGAGCGCCAGCAGCGCATCCGCGTCCCGATGGGCGTGGCCGACGGCCAGCGCCTGCGCGTGCGCGGCCGCGGTGCTCCCGGCGCCGCCGGTGGGCCTCCAGGCGACCTCGAAGTGACGGTGCACGTCCGACCACATCCGGTCTTCGGCCGCTCAGGCTCGGACCTGCTCCTGACCCTTCCCGTCACCTACGCGGAGGCGGTGCTGGGGGCGGAGGTCAAGGCCCCCACCCCCGAGGGGAGCAGCGTGACGTTGCGCATCCCCGCAGGGACGGCCAGCGGCCGGCGGCTGCGGGTACGCGGTCGCGGTGTGCCGTCGCCCGGCGGCGGCGCAGGCGACCTGCTGGTCACGGTCGAGGTCGTCGTCCCCGAGCGTGTCTCGGCCGCTGCCAAGGCCGCGCTCGAGCAGTACGCCGCAGCCGTTCCCGACGACCCGCGGCGACACCTGACGGCGATGGTGAGCGGTGCCTGATGAACGAGCTCGACCGGGACGCGATGGCGCCACAGCCTGATGCGCAGGTGAACGGGCACGCCGCGGATGCGCCGCTGCACGATGCCGACGCGCCGATGTACGTCATCTCCGTCGCCGCCGAGCTGGCCGGGATGCATCCGCAGACCCTGCGCTCCTACGACCGCCTCGGGTTGGTGACCCCCGGCCGGGCGGCAGGACGCGGCCGGCGCTACTCGGCCCGTGACGTCCGGCTGCTGCGCCAGGTCCAGCGACTCTCGCAGGACGAGGGCGTGAACCTCGAGGGGATCCGCCGCATCCTCGCCCTCCAGGACCAGGTGACGGCGTTGCAGCACCGGCTGCAGGAGGTGCAGGCCGACCTCGAGGCCGGCCGACGCGAGGCCCAGCGGCTCATCGCGGATGCCCACCGGGCGCACCGGCGCGACCTCGTCCCCGTCGAGCGGGCGACCGACGTCGTGCTGTGGCGCCGGCGCTGACCACCCCTTGCACGGCCGCACCCGGTCGCAACTCGCAGAGTTGAGCGGGAAGCACTCAATGTTGGCCGGTTTTGACACGTGTGAACGACTCTTCAGGAGGAGCACCACCCATGAACGCCGACCGACTCACCACCAAGAGCCAGGAAGCGCTGTCGACCGCCTTCTCGCGGGCGGCGACCGACGGCTCGCCGCACGTGGAGCCGCTGCACCTGCTGGCCGCCCTGCTCGACCAGCCTGACGGGATCGCCGGGCCGCTGCTTGGCGCAGTCGGCGCCTCGTTGCCACAGGTCCGCAGCCGCACCGAGCAGGCGCTGGCGCGGCTGCCGCGTACCAGCGGGTCCAACGTCGCACCGCCGCAGGCCTCGCGCGGCCTGATCGCCGTGCTCGCCGCCGCTGAGAAGGCCGCCCGCGGCATCGGCGACGAGTACGTCTCCACCGAGCACCTGCTCGTCGCCCTTGCCAAGGAGGGCGGGGAGGCCGCGACCGTGCTCACCAGTAACGGGGGGCTGCCCGACCTGCTGCTGGGCGCCTTCGACGCGGTCCGGGGCGGCATCCGGCGGATCACCAACCAGGACCCGGAGGGCGCCTACCAAGCGCTGGAGAAGTACACGACCGACCTGACCGAGCTGGCCCGCTCCGGAAAGCTCGACCCGGTCATCGGGCGCGACACCGAGATCCGCCGCGTGGTGCAGGTACTCTCGCGCCGCACCAAGAACAACCCGGTCCTGATCGGGGAGCCGGGCGTCGGCAAGACCGCCGTCGTCGAGGGCCTCGCCCAGCGCATCGTCAAGGGCGAGGTCCCCGAGTCGCTGCGGAACCGCCGGCTCGTCTCGCTCGACCTCGGTGCCATGGTCGCCGGCACCAAGTACCGCGGTGAGTTCGAGGAGCGGCTCAAGGCCGTCATGGGTGAGATCCAGCAGGCCGAGGGCCAGGTGCTCACCTTCATCGACGAGCTGCACACGGTCGTCGGGGCCGGCGGCGCCGAGGGCGCCATGGACGCCAGCAACATGCTCAAGCCGATGCTCGCCCGCGGCGAGCTGCGGATGATCGGTGCGACCACGCTCGACGAGTACCGCACCCGGATCGAGAAGGACCCGGCGCTGGAGCGGCGGTTCCAGCAGGTGATGGTCGGCGAGCCGTCGGTCGAGGACACCGTCGCCGTGCTGCGCGGGCTGAAGGGGCGTTACGAGGCGCACCACCAGGTGCGCATCAGCGACAGCGCCCTCGTGGCCGCCGCGACCCTGTCCGACCGCTACATCACCGCCCGCTTTCTGCCCGACAAGGCGATCGACCTGGTCGACGAGGCGGCGAGCCGGCTGCGCATGGAGATCGACTCCAGCCCGGTCGAGATCGACGACCTGCGCCGGCAGGTGGAGCGGCTCCGGATGGAGGAGATCGCGCTCGACGGGCAGGAGGATGCGGCGAGCATCGACCGGCTCGAGCGCCTGCGCCGCGACCTCGCCGACCGCGAGGAGCAGCTGACCGTTCTGACGGCCCGCTGGGAGCAGGAGAAGGCCGGCCTGAACCGGGTCGGTGAGCTGAAGAAGCAGCTCGACGAGCTGCGGGGCCAGGCCGACCGGGCGCAGCGTGACGGCGACTACCTGCTCGCGAGCAGGCTGCAGTACGAGACCATCCCGCAGCTGGAGAAGGAGATGGAGCTCGCGGGCGCGCAGGAGGCCGACCGCCCCGCTGCGGACGCCATGGTCAAGGAGGAGGTCGGGGCCGACGACGTCGCCGAGGTCGTGCAGGCCTGGACAGGCATCCCCGCCGGCCGGCTTCTCGAGGGCGAGACCGCCAAGCTGCTTGCGATGGAGCAGGCGCTGCAGAACCGGGTCGTCGGCCAGGACGCGGCGGTGCGGGCCGTTTCCGACGCGGTGCGCCGGGCCCGGGCGGGCGTGGCCGACCCGGACCGGCCCACTGGCTCGTTCCTGTTCCTCGGCCCCACCGGCGTCGGCAAGACCGAGCTGGCGAAGGCGCTGGCGGACTTCCTGTTCGACGACGAGCGGGCGATGGTCCGCATCGACATGAGCGAGTACGGCGAGCGGCACTCCGTCGCGCGACTGATCGGCGCGCCCCCCGGCTACGTCGGCTACGAGTCCGGCGGGCAGCTGACCGAGGCGGTGCGCCGCCGTCCGTACACGGTCGTGCTGCTCGACGAGATCGAGAAGGCGCACCCGGACGTGTTCGACGTCCTGCTGCAGGTGCTCGACGACGGGCGGCTGACCGACGGGCAGGGCCGCACGGTCGACTTCCGCAGCTCGATCCTCGTGCTCACCTCGAACCTGGGCTCGTCCTACCTGGTCGACCTGACCCTGTCGCCCGAGGGGCGGCGCGAGTCGGTGATGGCGGCGGTGCGCGACGCGTTCAAGCCCGAGTTCCTCAACCGGCTCGACGACGTCCTGATCTTCGAGTCGCTGGAGGTCGAGGCCTTGGAGTCGATCGTCGACCTGCAGCTCGACCGGCTGCGGGCCCGCCTCGCCGACCGCAGGCTGAGCCTGCAGGTGAGCGACGACGCCCGTCGCTGGCTCGCCGAGCGCGGATTCGACCCGGTGTACGGCGCACGGCCGCTGCGCCGCCTGGTACAGACCGCGGTGGGCGACCAGCTCGCCCGCGAGCTGCTCGGCGGCCAGGTGCGTGACGGCGACGAGGTCAGCGTCGATGTCACCGACGACGGCACCGCCCTGCGGGTGGGAGCGGCTCAGCCGGTCGGCTGAGTCGCGCCACCCCGCCTGCCCGCCCCCTCCGTGCGGCACGGGTTGCTGCGGCAGGTCGGCTACGGTCAGCGCATGCCTCGAGCCCTCGTCACCGGTGCGACAGCCGGAATCGGTGCCGCCTTCGCCCGCCGACTCGCTGCCGACGGGTTCGACCTCGTGGCCGTCGCCCGCGACGAGGCCCGGCTGCAGCAGCTGGCCGACGAGCAGCAGCGGCTGACCGGCCGGCGGGTCGAGGTGCTCGCTGCTGACCTGTCGACCGATGACGGGTGCGAGCGGGTGGAGGCACGGCTGCGCGAGGGCGGCATCGACCTGCTGGTCAACAATGCCGGCTTCGGCGCCAACGGGGCGCTGCACGAGATCGACATGGCCTTGGAGGAGGCCATGCTGCGCGTGAACGTGCGGGCCGTGATGCGGCTGTGCGCGGCGGTGCTGCCGAGCATGGTGGCTGCTGGCGCCGGCGGGATCGTCAACGTCTCATCGTTCGCCGGCTTCGTGCCGTCCGCCGGGGCAGCGACGTACGCAGCAGGCAAGGCCTACGTCACCGCTCTGTCCGAGGGATTGGCCGTGCAGTACGGCCGGTTCGGCGTCAAGGTCACGGCCGTCTGCCCCGGCTTCACGCACACCGAGTTCCACGCTCGCAGCGGCTCGAACATGCAGGGCATCCCCGAGCGGCTGTGGCTCTCGCCGGAGCAGGTCGTCGATGCCGCGCTCGCGGACCTGCACCGCGGCCGGCCGGTCAGCATCCCCGGCGGTGTGTACAAGGGGCTGGCAAGCATGACCCGGGTCCTGCCGCGGACGGCGCTCCTGGCCGCCGGACGCCGGGCGGGCTCGCGCCGCGGACGCCCGTGACGGCAGGCTGCCGCACCACCGCCCGCCGGTACGGGCCCCATGAGTGACCGCGAGGCGCTGCTGCAGCTGATCACGACCGAGGCTGTCGTGCGCGGGCGGGTCACCCTCTCGTCCGGCCGCGAGGCGGACTACTACCTCGACCTGCGCCGGGTGACCCTGTCCGGCCGCGCCGCGCCGCTCGTCGGGCGGGTCATGCTCGAGGCCACGGCCGACCTCGACTACGCCGTCGTCGGCGGGCTGACGATGGGCGCGGACCCTGTCGCTGCCGCCATGCTGCACGCCCGAGCCGCACAGGGGCGCCCGCTCGACGCCTGCGTCGTGCGCAGGGAAGGCAAGGCCCACGGGCTGCAGCGCCGCATTGAGGGGCCGGACGTGAGCGGGCGACGCGTCCTCGCCGTCGAGGACACCTCGACGACGGGCGGCTCGGTGCTCGAAGCCGTCAGCGCCCTGCGGGACGCCGGCGCCGACGTCGTCGCAGTCGCTGTCATCGCCGACCGTGCAACGGGCGCGGCGGAGCGGGTCGGCGCCGCCGGGCTGCCGTACCGCTTCGTCTACTCGCTTGCCGACCTCGGGCTGTCGGAGGGCTGAGGGCATCGCACGCCTGACCCGACGGCCTTACCGTCGCGGGGCGCCGGCACCCAGGCGGTGTCCGCCGGCTCCTGCTCGTAGATGGCCGCCGAGTTGGGGCCGGTCTCGTCGAGCATGTCGATGAGCAGGGCCAACGGGACGTGCTCGTGCAGCGCGTCCATGGATCGGGTGGGTTCAGCCATGGCGAGCTCCCTGGAGGGTCGATGCGGTGGGACAGTGCCACCGTCTCTAGTTTTTCGGCAGCCGTCCGACCTGGCGATACCACCGAGTGGGGGACGACCGTTCGGGGTCCTTCGCACGCGAAAGCACTTCGGGTGGTAGCAATGGGGGGCGCACAGCGCACCCCGCACGGCCGCGCCGCGGCGGCTCCCAGCACAGCCACAGGGACCATCGCGATCACCGCGATCCCGGTGTCACGGATGACGGAGGACGGCACATGGCAGTCGAGGCCCCAGAGTCGACGGCGGGCACGGCAGCAGGCGCGGGTGGCCGGTCACCCGTGCTCGAGATGACGGCTGACCCCGCAGACCTCGGGTTCGACGCGGAGCGGCTGCGGCGGATCGACGCGCACTTCGGCCGGTACGTCGACGACGGCCGGCTCGTCGGCTGGCAGGCGCTCGTCAGCCGTCGGGGTTCGGTGGCGCACCTGGCCTCGGCCGGTCAGCGCGACCGCGAGGCAGGCCTGCCGGTCGACCCCGACACGCTGTGGCGCATCTACTCGATGACCAAGCCGATCACCTCGGTGGCCGCGATGATGCTGGTCGAGCAGGGCTTGCTCGACCTGAAGGACCCCGTCAGCGCCTACATCCCGTCTTTCGCCCAGTCCCGGGTGCTGCGCGGCGGGTCAGCCACGACTCCGCTCACCGACCCGGTGACCTCGCCCATGCTCGTGTGGCACCTCATGACTCACACCGCCGGGTTGACATACGGCTTCCACCACGCGGCGCTGAGCGACCGCTTCTACCGTGAGGCCGGCTTCGAGTGGGGCACCCCGCCCGGCCTCGACCTCGCCGCGCTCTGCGATATCTACGCCGGCCTACCGCTGGCGTTCCAGCCCGGCACAGCCTTCAACTACTCCGTGGCCACCGACGTGCTCGGGCGCATCATCGAGATCGTCTCCGGCCAGCCGCTCGACACCTTTCTCACCGAGCACATCCTCGCGCCACTGGGCATGGTCGACACCGCCTTCTCCGTCGAGGACGAGGATGCCGAGCGGCTGGCAGCCCTCTACATCCCGCACCCGGCGACCCAGCAGGCGGTCCGTAACGACGCGTTCGGCAACGCCATTCGCCGGCCTCCCTCGGCGCTGTCCGGCGGTGGTGGGCTCGTCTCGACGCTGCACGACTACCACCGCTTCACGCAGATGCTGCTGCGCGGCGGCGAGCTCGACGGTGTGCGCCTGCTCGGCAGCCGCACGATGCGCTACATGACCCGGAACCACCTGCCGGGAGGCGTCGACCTCGAGGCGTTCGGGCAGGCGACGTTCGCCGAGACCTCCTTCGACGGTGTGGGCTTCGGCCTCGGCTTCTCGGTGGTGCAGAGCCCGGTCGCCAACAAGACCCTGAGTACCGCCGGCGAGTTCGCCTGGGGCGGAGCGGCGAGCACCGCGTTCTGGGTCGACCCGGTCGAGGCGATCACCGTCATCTTCATGACCCAGCTGCTGCCGTCCAGCAAGTGGCCGATCCGCCCCGAGCTGAAGAAGCTCGTCTACGGCGCCCTCGTCGATGAGCCCCCTGGCGGAAGCTGGTGACCGTCACCGAGACGAGCCGGGCGAGCGGGGCGGCCGCTGCGCACGCCACCTACGACGCGGCACTCGAGCGCTTGCGGGCCCAGTTGCTGGCCCTACCCGCGGATGCCCCGGTACGGCTGGCGAAGCGGACCTCCAACCTGTTCCGCCCCCGCGCGGCCCTCGCCGGTCGCGGGCTCGACGTCTCCGGTTTCGACGCGGTGCTGTCGGTCGACCCCGTGGCGCGCACGGCTGACGTCGGCGGGATGACGACGTACGAGGACCTCGTCGACGCGACGCTGCCCTACGGGCTGATGCCGACCGTCGTCCCGCAGTTGAAGACCATCACCCTGGGCGGCGCGGTCAGCGGCCTCGGCATCGAGTCCTCGTCCTACCGCAACGGCCTGCCGCACGAGGCGGTGCTGGAGATGGACGTGCTGACGGGCGGAGGCGAGGTCGTGCTCGCCAGGCGAGACGAGGGGGAGCACGCCGACCTGCTCGCCGGCTTGCCCAACTCCTACGGCACCCTGGGCTACGCGATGCGGTTGCGGATCGCGCTGCAGCCGGTCCGGCCCGTCGTGCGCCTCGAGCACGTGCAGTTCGACGACGCTGCAGCCTTTTTCGCCGCGATGGCCGAGGTCTGCGGCAAGAACAGCTGGCAGGGCCGCCAGGTCGACTTCGTCGACGGGGTCGCCTTCGCGCCCGACGAGCTGGTGCTGAGCATCGGCAGCTTTGTCGATGTGGCTCCGGCCGGAGTCGAGCTGTCCGACTACACCGGAATGCAGATCTTCTACCGCTCGGTGCAGCGCGGCGGCACCGAGTACCTCAGCGTGCGGGACTACCTGTGGCGCTGGGACACCGACTGGTTCTGGTGCTCGCGGACGTTCGGGGTGCAGAACCCGAAGGTCCGCCGCTGGCTGCCCAAGCGGTGGCTGCGCTCGGACAACTACGCCCGCATCGTGCGGCTCGAGGGCCGCTACGGCGTGAAGCGCCGCATCGACCTGGCCCGCGGGCTGCCCGAGCGCGAGAACGTCATCCAGGACGTCGAGGTGCCCATCGAGCGGGCGGCGCAGTTCCTCGCCGCGTTCGACGAGCAGATCGCCATCCGACCCGTCTGGGCCTGCCCGCTGCGGGTGCTGCGCCCGCAGGGGTGGCCGCTCTACCCGATGGAGCCGGACAACCTGTACGTCAACTTCGGCTTCTGGACCAGCGTCGCGCTCGCTCCTGGTGAGAGCGACGGCACCTACAACAGGCATGTCGAGGAGCTCGTGGCGGCGCACGACGGTCACAAGTCCCTGTACTCCACCGCGTTCTACGACCCCGACACGTTTTGGCGGCTCTACAACGGCCCGGCGTACCGCCGGCTCAAGGAGCGGTACGACCCGCAGGGGCGGCTGCTCGACCTGTACGACAAGTGCGTCCGGCGCAGCTAGCACTTTCCTACAGCTTCCGGTCCGCTACGGATACCAGTCCGCAACAGCTAGCAGTTCGATCAGTCAGGAGGACGCAACGCATGAAGGTGGCGGACCTGTTCGCACAGGCCCTCGGGATCGACCGCGACCCCGGCACGGGTGCGCCGTGGGCTGCGGGCGGCAGCACCGGCGCCGGTAGCGGCATCGCGATCTCGGCCTGGGACGGGAGCCGCACCGGACCGGCCGACCCCATCGCCGAGGCCGAGCTGGTCTCCCCCCGGGCGATCATGCACCTGGCGACGGGGCGCGGGACGCTCGGGCTGGCGCGCGCCTACGTGCTCGGCGACCTCGAGGTGCACGGCGACATGTACGCCACCCTTCGTGAGCTCGCCGACCGTGTCAACAACATCCGTCGCCCCACGTTGCGCCAGGTGTTGGCCGCTACCGGCCCGAGCGTGCTGCGCTGGCCAACCCGCCCGCCGGAGGAGGTGCGGCTGCGCGGCGGTCGCCACGCCAAGCACCGTGACGCCAAGGCGATCTCGCACCACTACGACGTCTCGAACCGGTTCTACGAACTGGTGCTCGGCCCGTCCATGGCCTACACCTGTGCCGTCTACCCCTCGGCGGAGGCGACGCTCGAGGAGGCCCAGGAGGAGAAGTTCGACCTGGTTGCACGCAAGCTCGACCTGCAGCCCGGGATGCGGTTGCTCGACGTCGGGTGCGGCTGGGGCTCGATGGTGATGCATGCTGCGCGGCAGTACGGCGTCCGCGCGCTCGGGGTCACGTTGTCGCTTGAGCAGGCGCAGTGGGCGCAGCGGGCGATCGAGGAGGCGGGCCTGTCGGGCCTCGCCGAGGTTCGTCACATGGACTACCGCGACGTCAGCGAGTCCGGCTTCGACGCGGTCTCATCCATCGGGCTGACCGAGCACATCGGCGGTGAGCAGCTGCCCGCGTACACCCATCACCTGCTGGAGCGGCTGCGCCCCGGCGGCCGGCTGCTCAACCACTGCATCATCAGGCCAGACACGTCGATCCCCACGATCTACAAGGACGGCTTCATCAACCGCTACGTCTTCCCTGATGGGGAGATCCTGGCGCTCGGGCCGGTCATCAACGCCATCCACGACGCCGGCTTCGAAGTGCGGCACGAGGAGAACCTGCGCGAGCACTACGCGCTGACGCTGGCGGCGTGGGGCGAGAACCTGGAGCGCAACTGGGATGCCGCCGTGGCGGAGGTCGGGGAGCGCCGGGCACGGGTGTGGCGCGCCTACATGGCGGGCTGCCGCTTCGGCTTCGAGCGCAACCAGGTCCAGCTGCACCAGGTGCTGGCGGTCAAGCCCCAGCCGGACGGGGCCTCCGGGATGCCGCTGCGGCCGACGTGGGAGCGCCGGCCAGAGACCATCACGCTCCCGGACGCCGGGGCGAGGGTGTAGCGGCTGCGCGGGCAACGTGTCGGTACGTCAGCCGCGTGCGCGGTAGACATCACGGCGGTGCGCGACATCGAGCCCCTCGACCCTCCGCCGACGTGCATCGATGCGACTGCGAGTGCTGCCGCGCGGCAGGCCACGACCTCGCCAGCCGCGCCATCCCTCTGCGGCTGAAGCCGCGGCCGGCTATGAGTAGTCAGGACATCCTTGACGAGTGGCAGACGCCGGCTTGTAGGAGGCCGCTCGGGGGAGACTGACCGGTGAAGACCGCGGTCGGGGGAGACGCACATGGTGGCGACAGTGATCGTGTTCGGACTGCTGGTGCTCGTGATGCTGGGTCTGATGTTCTACGGGATCTTTACCGAAGGCCGGGGGCGCTGACCCCGCGGTCTGAGCCGGCCAGGTTGACGAGGACGTCCGCCGTAGCGGCGTGTCGCGGACGTGACCACCAACCGCGGCGGGCCGGGGGCAACGTCCAGGCGTTACCGCGGATGCCGACCGACCATCTCCGTGCCACTGCCACCCTGGGCAATCTCACCGAGGACCCACGTCGGGATGTGCCGGCCGAGCAGGACCGCACGGGCCCGATCGGCATCGTCGGCCGCGACCACGGCCACCATGCCGACGCCCTGGTTGAAGGTCCGCTCCATCTCCTCGGGCTCCACCCTGCCGCGCCCGGCGATCAGGCCGAAGACCGGGGGCGGGGTCCACGTCGAGCGGTCGACGACGGCGTGCAGCCCCTCGGGCACCACCCGGGCGAGGTTGCCGGCAAGGCCGCCGCCCGTCACGTGGGCGAAGGCGTGCACGTCGGCCTCCTGCGCCACCGCCAGGCAGTCCTGCGCGTAGATCCGCGTCGGCTCCAGCAGCTCCTCGCCCAGGCTGCGGCCGAGCTCGTCGAGGTGGGCGTCGAGCGGCAGCCGCGACATCCGCAGCAGCACGTGGCGCGCCAGGGAGTAGCCGTTGGAGTGCAGGCCCGAGGCACCCAGCGCCAGCACCGCGTCGCCAGCCCGCACCCGCGCCGGGCCGAGCAGGGCGTCGGTCTCGACGATGCCGACGCCGGTGCCGGCGAGGTCGTACTCGTGCGCCTCCATCAGCCCGGGGTGCTCGGCCGTCTCACCGCCGATCAGCGCGCAGCCGGCGATGCGGCAGCCCTCCGCGACGCCGCCGACGATGTCGGCCAGCCGCTCGGGCACGACCTGCCCGCAGGCGACGTAGTCGAGCAGGAACAGCGGCTCGGCGCCGCAGACGACGAGGTCGTCGACGACCATCGCGACGAGGTCGAGCCCAACCGTGTCGTGCTTGTCCATCGCCTGCGCGACAGCGAGCTTGGTGCCCACACCGTCGGTGGACGAGGCGAGCAGGGGCTGGCGGTAGCGCGCGACGTCGAGCGCGAACAGCCCGGCGAACCCGCCGATGTCACCGACAGCCTCGGGCCGCCGGGCGCGCGACGCGCGGCTGCGCATCAGCTCGACGGCCCGGTCGCCGGCCTCGATGTCGACCCCGGCGGCCCGGTAGGACGCGCCGCGGTCCTGAGCGGGATCGCGTGCCTCGGCGGGGTCGCCCGTCACGGCAGGAGCGGTTGCAGCTGCAGGCCGAGGTCGTCCGGTGAGGGGTCGAGCCCGTCGGCGCCTTCCAGCAGCTGCTTGTGCCTGTCCTCGGGCACCGGCAGGTCGATGCGGTAGTCGCCGTCGAAGCAGGCTCGGCACAGCTGGTCGACGGGCTGGTGCGACGCTGCGACCAGTCCCTCGAGCGAGACGTACGCGAGGGAGTCGGCGCCGATCAGCGCTCGGATCTGCTCGACGTCGCGGTCGACGGCGGCGAGCTCGTCGCGGCTCGCGAAGTCGATGCCGTAGAAGCACGGCCAGCGCACGGGCGGGGAGGAGATGCGTACGTGCACCTCGCGCGCACCGGCCTCCCGCAGCATCTTCACCAGCGCCTGCTGGGTGTTGCCCCGCACGATGGAGTCGTCGACGACGACGAGCCGCTTGCCGGCGATGACCTCGCGCAGCGGGTTGAGCTTCAGCCGGATCCCGAGCTGGCGGATGGTCTGCGAGGGCTGGATGAAGGTGCGCCCGACGTAGGCGTTCTTGACCAGCCCCGCGCCATAGGGGATGCCGGTGCCTTGCGCGTAGCCGATGGCGGCGGGGGTGCCCGACTCGGGGACGGGAATGACGAGGTCGGCACCTGAGAGCACGGGAGCCTCGGCGGCGAGCCGGAGCCCGACGTCGACGCGGGTGGCGTGCACCGACCGGCCGGCGATCCTGCTGTCGGGACGGGCCATGTAGACGTACTCGAACAGGCAACCGGCCCGTGTCGCGGCGGCGAAGCGGTGCGAGCGGACCCCGGCCGCGTTGATGACCAGCAGCTCGCCGGGCTCGACCTCGCGCACAACCTGCGCCCCGACGATGTCGAGCGCCGCCGTCTCGCTGGCCACCACCCAGCCACCGGCGGGCAGCGAGCCGAGCACCAGCGGCCGCACGCCGTGGGCATCGCGGGCTGCGTACAGCGTGCGCTCGTCGCAGAAGGTGAGCGAGAACGCTCCCATCAGGCGGGGCAGCACCTCGAGCGCCGCCTCGTCGAGCGGCAGGGTGGACTGGGCCAGCATCGCGACGATGACGTCGGAGTCGGTCGTCGCGCGAACGCCTGACGAGTCGGGCTGGACCAGGCCGGCGAGCTGCGTGGTGTTCGTCAGATTGCCGTTGTGGCCGAGCGCGATGCTTCCGCCGCCCGCGCGCGAGCGGTAGGTCGGCTGGGCGTTGTCCCAGGTGCAGGCGCCCGTCGTCGAGTAGCGGGTGTGGCCGATGGCGAGCTGCCCGTCGAGACTGCCCAGCGTGATCTCGTCGAAGACCTGCGCGACGAGCCCGAGCTCTTTGTAGACGACGATCGAGCGCCCGTCGCCGGTGGCGATGCCGGCGGCCTCCTGGCCGCGATGCTGCAGCGCGTAGAGGCCGTAGTAGGTGAGCTTCGCAACCTCTTCACCGGGGGCGTAGACACCGAACACGCCGCAGGCGTCGCGGGGGCCGTCTGCCGGGTCGCGATCGACCGGGGAGGGGCGTCGCACGGGGACGAGTCTACGCATCGCGGCCCTCGCCTACTGCTGCCAAAGCGGGCGCGGCGCGTTACAGCACGGGGAGCAGGTCACGCAGGTCGGAGCGCTCACCGCTGGCCCGGATGGACCCGTCGGCGATGGCGTCGGCCCACGCTCGGCGGCCCGCTGCCACCTCGACGAAGGCCACCGGATCGGCCTCGACGACGTTGGGCGGCGTGCCCCGCGTGTGCCGCGGACCGGCCAGGCACTGGACCGCGACGTGCGGTGGGATGCGCAGCTCGACCGACTTGCCGGGCCACGTCCCGGCGAGGGTGCGCGCGAGCAGCCGCACGGTCACCCGGAGCGCCCCTGCCCTTGGCTGCACGGGTACCGCGAGGTCCAGGCCGTGGACGACCGCTTCGACGCACCGGGTAGCCAGGACGTCGACGAGCGTGAGCGGACCCAGCCGGGTGGCGACGACGGCATCGTCAGCCACTCCGTCGAGATGCTGGCGCGCCTCGGCGACGCTCTCGGCCAGCAGGGCGCGCAGCTCGAGCGGAGTACGCCCGGCCGCGGCCGCCCGGGAGCGGGCATCGACGTCGCCGGCAGCTGCGCGCGCTAGAGGGTAGTAGGCCGTGACGGCCATCGGACGCCCTGTCGGTGTGGGGTCGGTGAGGGCGCGGACCAGCGAGCGGGGGCCGTTCGTCAGGTGCTCCACCAGCACGCTTCCGGTCCAGCCGGGCAGGCGGGTGGGGGCGTCGAAGGCGGCGTCGGGCAGCGCATCGACGCTGCGGACCACGTCGTCCCACTGCTCCAGCAGTGCTGTACGGGTGCGGTCGGCCGGCATAGCGCAGCCTTACCCGCGAAGCGCCGTCAACCTGCCGCCCCGTGCCCAGTGCTGTCCGCCCGGCGGGGAGCCCGCGGCAAACCGAGCAGCTCGAGCGGCGTGCGCACCGGCAGCAGCTCGATGCCCTGCCCCAGCTGCTCCTGGGTGAGGGTCTCAAGATGCTTCCGCAACGCATGGCGAAAGGCGGCGGCCGCAGGTGCCAGGGCGATGCCCCGGCGGTGCGCGAGGGCGACCGTGCGCCGCAGCCGGGGGTCGACCAGGGGTGTCGCCCGCAGCCGCGGCCGCGAGGCAAGCACCATGCTCGGCACGACGGCGACCCCGAGGCCCGCCTCAGCGAAGCGCAGCACCGCGTCCATCTCCCCGCCCTCGACGGCGAGGCTCGGCTCGAAGCCGGCAGCCCGGCAGGCGGCGAGCGTGACGTCGCGCAGATCGTAGCCGGGCCGGAACATGACCAGCGGGTGCGCCTGCAGGTCGGCCACGCGCAGCACCTCGCCGGCCGGCGCGGGCGGTGCAGCGCCCGCGGCACTGACGACGACGAGATCCTCGCGCAGCAGGGGGGTCGTGACGAGGGACGGCTCGTCGTACGGGCGCGAGCTGATGATGAGGGCGACGTCGATCTCGCCCGCGCGCAGCAGCTGCACGAGGTCCTGCGATCCGCTCTCCTGGATGTTGAGCTCGAGCTCGGGGTAGCGGGCGTGAAAGGCGCTCAGCGCGTCGGCAAGCAGCCCGGTGGTGAGCGACGGGGTCGCGCCGAGGCGGAGCCGCCCGCGTCGCAACCCGGCCAGCTCCTGCAGCTGCCGCCGGGCCGTGTCGGCGTCGGACAGGATGCGCGAGGCGAACGGCAGCAGCACCTGGCCGGCCTGGGTGAGGGTCGCGCCCGAGGGGGTCCGGTCGAACAACGGCGTCCCGAGCTCGTCCTCGAGCACCCGCAGCTGCTTGCTCAGGGTGGGCTGCGCCACCCCGACGAGCTCGGCGGCACGGGTGAAGTGCTGAGTCTGCGCCGCGGCGACGAAGTAATTGAGCTGCTGCAGCTGCACGCGGTCGAGCATGTCATAGCCAAGCGCTATGGAAGCCACTGCTAGCATCACTTTGCGCTCTGACACGTTCGGTTCTACCGTGAGCCGGTGGCAACTCTCCTGGTGGACAGTCGCACCCGCGCCCGGCGGTCGACTGTCACCCTCAAGTACCTGATGGCCGCCACCGGGCTCGTCATGATCGCCTTCTTGCTCGCGCACATGTACGGCAACCTGAAGGTCTTCGGCGGCCAGCGCTCGTTCGACGCCTACGGCGAGCACCTGCGCACTTTTGGCGAGCCAATCCTGCCTCGCGGTGGCTTCATTGACGTCCTGCGCGTCGTGCTCGTCGCGTCCGTGCTCGCGCACATCTACGCGGCGGTGGCGCTGTGGAAGCGCGACCGCGCGGCCGCCGGACGGCACGGCCTGTCCGGCCGGTACGAGAGCACGCAGAACCGGCGGGGGGTGCAGCGCAGCTACTCGTCGTTCACGCTGCGGTGGGGCGGCATCCTCATCGCCCTGTTCATCGTCTTCCACCTGCTGCACCTGTCGGCTGACAACGCGATCCACCCCGGCGGCGCGTCCAGCAGCTCCTACGTGCGACTCGTCAACGGTTTCTCGATCTGGTACGTGACGCTGTTCTACGTCCTGTCGCTCCTGGCCGTCGGGTTCCACCTGCGGCACGGCATCTGGAGCGCCGCGACCACGCTGGGGATGAACACCAGCCCCCGGCGGCGCCGCAACCTCAACCTGTGGGCGACCGGCGTCACGCTGGTCATCACGGTCGGCTTTCTGCTCCCGCCCCTTTCGGTGCTGTTCGGATTGGTGGACTAGACATGGGCTTTGAGATCGGCGACGCGAAGAAGGACACGACCAACGCCGACACGACCACCGGTGGCGGCGCCCAGGGCAGCGGCGACGCGATCAACGGCCCCGAGCACAGCAACGTCGCGCCGAACGAGGACCACCCGACGGGCGGCAGCATCAACGCCACCAGCCCCATCGGCAGCGGCGACTCGGGCGAGGACCTGCATCTCGAAGGCGACCCGATCGCCGACACCAAGGCTCCGGGTGGCCCCATCGAGCAGCGGTGGGACAAGCGGCGCTTCGAGGCCAAGCTGGTCAACCCGGCCAACCGCCGCAAGCTCTCGGTCATCATCGTCGGCACCGGGCTGGCCGGCGCCTCGGCAGCAGCCACGCTCGGCGAGGCCGGCTACAAGGTCACGAGCTTCTGCTACCAGGACAGCCCCCGGCGCGCGCACAGCATCGCGGCGCAGGGCGGGATCAACGCCGCCAAGAACTACCGCAACGACGGTGACTCGATCTACCGCCTGTTCTACGACACGGTCAAGGGCGGCGACTTCCGCTCCCGCGAGTCCAACGTCTACCGGCTCGCCCAGGTCAGCGTCGAGATCATCGACCAGTGCGTCGCGCAGGGCGTGCCGTTTGCCCGCGAGTACGGCGGCCTGCTCGACAATCGTTCCTTCGGCGGCGTGCAGGTCTCGCGCACCTTCTATGCCCGTGGGCAGACCGGCCAGCAGCTGCTGATCGGCGCGTACTCCGCGCTCGAGCGCCAGATCGCGGCCGGCAGCGTGATCATGCACAGCCGGCACGAGATGCTCGAACTGATCGTCGCCGACGGCAAGGCGCGCGGGGTCGTGGTGCGCGACATGGTCACCGGTGAGATCGAGAGCCACTTCGCCGACGCGGTCGTGCTCGCCAGCGGCGGCTACGGCAACGTGTTCTTCCTGTCGACCAACGCCATGGGCTGCAACGTCACCGCGACGTGGCGCGCCCACCGCAAGGGGGCGCTGTTCGCCAACCCGTGCTTCACCCAGATCCACCCGACCTGCATCCCGGTCAGCGGTGACTACCAGTCCAAGCTCACGTTGATGTCGGAGTCGCTGCGCAACGACGGCCGCATCTGGGTGCCCAAGGAGCGCGGCGACGATCGCCATCCGCGCGAGATCAGCGAGGACGAGCGCGACTACTACCTCGAGCGCATCTACCCCGCCTTCGGCAACCTGGTACCGCGCGACATCGCCTCGCGCGCGGCGAAGAACGTGTGCGACTCCGGCCGAGGCGTCGGCCCCGGCGGCCTCGGCGTCTACCTCGACTTCAGCGACGCCATCGCCCGCCTCGGCCAGCCGGCCATCGAGGCCAAGTACGGCAACTTGTTCGACATGTACAAGCAGATCACCGGCGAGAACCCGTACGAGGTGCCGATGCGCATCTACCCGGCGGTCCACTACGTGATGGGCGGCCTGTGGGTCGACTACGACCTGCAGAGCACCATCCCCGGGCTGTTCGTCACCGGCGAGGCCAACTTCTCCGACCACGGCGCCAACCGCCTCGGGGCGTCGGCGCTGATGCAGGGCCTGGCCGACGGCTACTTCGTCCTGCCGAACACGATCGCCGACTACCTGGCTGCCGGCCCGTTCGAGAAGGTCGACGACAGCCACCCTGCAGCCGCCGAGGCGGTGGCTCAGGTGCGCTCCCGCGTCGACCGGCTCCTGGCGGTGAACGGGCGCCGCACCGTCGACTCGTTCCACCGCGAGCTCGGCCACGTCATGTGGGACTTCTGCGGCATGGAGCGCACCGAGGAGGGGCTGCGGAAGGCGGTCTCGCGCATCCGCGAGCTCAAGGCGGAGTTCTGGTCCGACGTGAAGGTGACCGGCACGGGCGAGGAGCTCAACCAGACCCTCGAGCGGGCCGGGCGGGTCGCGGACTTCTTCGAGCTCGGTGAGCTGATGTGCATCGACGCGCTGGTGCGCCGCGAGTCGTGCGGCGGCCACTTCCGCGCCGAGAGCCAGGACGAGGACGGCGAGGCGCTGCGCCACGACGACGAGTTCGCGCACGTGTCAGCGTGGGAGTTCACCGGGAACGGCAAGCCGATCCTGCACAAGGAAGAGCTGCACTACGAGTACGTCGAGATGAAGAGCCGGAGCTACAAGTGAAGATCACGCTGCGCGTATGGCGGCAGAAGAGCGCCAACACCAAGGGCCAGATGGTCACCTACCAGGCCGACGACGTGTCACCGGACATGTCGTTTCTCGAGATGCTCGACGTCGTCAACGAGAAGCTCACGCTCGCGGGCGACGAGCCCATCGCCTTCGACCACGACTGCCGCGAGGGGATCTGCGGCTCCTGCGGGGTGGTGATCAACGGGATCGCACACGGTCAGGCTGGGACGACGACGTGCCAGCTGCACATGCGCAGCTTCTCCGACGGCGACACCATCGACATCGAGCCCTGGCGCGCGAAGGCCTTCCCGGTCATCAAGGACCTCGTCGTCAACAGGAGCGCCTTTGACCGCATCATCCAAGCCGGCGGCTTCATCAGCGCGCCCACCGGCACGGCACCCGACGCGCACGCGACCCCAGTGCCCAAGGACAACGCCGACCGCGCGTTCGACGCGGCGACGTGCATCCAGTGCGGCGCCTGCGTGGCGGCCTGCCCGAACGCCTCGGCGATGCTGTTCACCGCGGCCAAGGTGGTGCACCTCGGCGAGCTGCCGCAGGGCCAGCCGGAGCGTCACGCCCGGGTGCTGGCGATGGTCGCCCAGCACGACGCTGAGGACTTCGGTGGCTGCACCAACATCGGTGAGTGCACGGCCGTGTGCCCGAAGGGGATCCCGCTGGATACGATCAGCCAGCTGAACCGCGACCTTCTGGGTGCCCTGCGGTCGGGGTCCGGCAAGGACTGACGCGCGGGCGCCGGTCGCGGGTTGCCGGGCTGGTGGTTCAGACCGCCGAGCCGAACAGCGCCGGGAGGGTGCCCTCGAAGGCAGCGCGCAGCTCGGTCAGCGAAACGGTCAGCACGTCCTGCACGTCGAGCACCGCCTCCGGCTCGTCCGTGTCCTCCGGTTCGTCCGTGTCGACTACGCCGATGCGCGCCCAGGGCAGTCCTCGGGCCTCGCACATGTCGGTGAACCGCAGCTCCTCCGAGCGGGGCACCGCGACGACGGCCCGGCCGGCCGACTCGCTGAACAGGGCGACGAACGGGTCGGCTGCCTCGGGCAGCACCACGCGGGCGCCGTGCCCGAGGCGCAGGCACGACTCCACCAGCGCTTGCGCGAGGCCGCCGTCGGACAGGTCGTGCGCTGCCGACAGCATCCCGTCGCGCGAGCCCGCGACCAGCACCTCGCCGAGCAGCCGCTCGCGCTCGAAGTCGACCGCCGGCGGCCTGCCGCCCAGGTGCCGATGCGCCACCCACGCCCAGGCCGAGCCGCCGAAGTCGGCACCCGTGTCGCCGAGCAGGACGAGCGAGTCGCCGGCCTCGCTGAAGCCGATCGGCGTGCGGCGCTCGACGTCGTCGAGCACACCCATCACCCCGACCACCGGCGTCGGCAGCACCGCCGTGTCACCCGTGGCGTTGTAGAACGACACGTTGCCCCCGGTGACCGGCAGTCCCAGCGTGCGGCAGCCGTCGGCGAGCCCGCGGCAGGTCTCGGCGAACGCCCACATCACCTCCGGGTCCTCGGGGGAGCCGAAGTTCAGGCAGTCGGTGACGGCGAGCGGCACCGCGCCCGTCGTCGCCACGTTGCGATAGGCCTCTGCGAGCGCCAGCTGCGCGCCCGCGTAGGGGTCGAGCGCGCAGAAGCGGCCCGGACCGTCGAGCGAGAGCGCGACGCCCAGCCCGGTGTGCTCGTCCAGGCGGATGACCCCGGCGTCGTCGGGCGTGGCGAGGACGGTGTTGCCGAGCACGTAGCGGTCGTACTGCTCGGTCACCCACCGCCGGGAGCACAGCTGGGGGCTCGCCACCAGCTCGAGCAGCGTGGTGCGCAGGTCGGTCGGGCGGGCCAGCTCGCGGTCGGGAAGCGGTGCGCGCTGCCGTATCGGCCGCTCGTAGGCCGGACCGTCGTCGGCGAGGGAGCCCGGCGGCACGTCGACGACGACATCGCCGTGCCAGCGCACCACCAACCGGCCGGTGTCGGTGACCGTGCCGATGACGGTCGCGAGGACGCCCCAGCGCTCGGCCAGCGCCAGCGCGGCGTCGACCCGCTCGGGCGCGACGATCGCCAGCATGCGCTCCTGTGACTCGCTGACCAGCACCTCCTCAGGCGCCATCGACGCCTCCCGCAGCGGCACCGCACCCAGGTCGATGTCCATCCCGGTACGTGCCTTGGCTGCCGTCTCGGTCAGCGCGCAGGTGAGGCCGGCTCCGCCGAGGTCCTGGACGCCGACGACCAGTCCCTCGTCGAACAGGGCGAGCGAGCACTCCGTGACGATCTTCTCGGTGAACGGGTCGCCGACCTGCACGCTCGGGCGCTTGGCGGGGCCCCCGTCGTCCTCGAAGGTCGAGCTGGCGAGCACCGACACCCCGCCGATGCCGTCGCGCCCCGTCTTCGCGCCGAGCAGGACGACGGCGTTGCCGGCACCGGTCGCGCTCGCCGTCTGCAGCCGCTCGGCGGGCAGCACGCCGATGCACAGGGCGTTGACCAGCGGGTTGCCGCCGTACGTGGGGTCGAAGCCGACCTCGCCGCCGATGTTGGGCAGCCCCATGCAGTTGCCGTAGCCGCCGATACCGGCGACCACCCCGGGCAGCACCCGCCGGGTGTCCTCGGCCTCGGCGTCGCCGAAGCGCAGGCTGTCCATGACCGCAACCGGGCGGGCACCCATCGCGAGGATGTCGCGGATGATGCCGCCGACTCCGGTCGCCGCCCCCTGGTAGGGCTCGACGTAGCTGGGGTGGTTGTGCGACTCGACCTTGAACGTGACGGCCAGGCCGCCGCCGAGGTCGACGACTCCGGCGTTCTCCCCGATGCCGGCGAGCAGCCGCTCGCTGTGCGGAAGGTCGCCGAACTGACGCAGGTGCACCCGGCTGGACTTGTACGAGCAGTGCTCGGACCACATCACGGAGTACATGGCCAGCTCGCAGCCGCTGGGCGCGCGGCCCAGCGTGGCGACGATGCGGGCGTACTCGTCGTCGGTCAGCCCGAGCTCGCGGTAGGGCTGGTCGACGGCGCTGGTGAGCTCGGCGGTGTCGCGGACCGTCACGCGGACGACCCGGCGGTGACGAGGGACTGCACCAGCGACACGAACAGCCCCAGCCCGTCCTCGCTCGGACCGGTGAGCCGTTCGATGGCGTGCTCGGGGTGCGGCATCAGCCCGACGATCCGACCGTCGGGCGAGCTGATGCCGGCGATGTCGTTCAAGGAGCCGTTCGGGTTGGCCGGCACACCGTGCTCACCCGCCACGTAGCGGAACGCCACCCGCCCCTCGGCCTCGAGCGCGGCGAGGGTGCGCGCGTCGGCGACGTAACCACCCTCACCGTTCTTGATCGGGATGACAACCTCGGCCGCCGGCTCGAAGGCCGACGTCCACACCGTGTCGACGCGCTCCACCCGCAGCCGTTGATCGCGGCAGACGAAGTGCAGGCCGGAGTTGCGCACCAGCGCGCCGGGCAGCAGATGCGCCTCGCAGAGCACCTGGAAGCCGTTGCAGATGCCGAGGACCGGCAGCCCGGCGCGTGCCCGCGTGATCACGCTGCCCATCACCGGGGAGAATCGGGCGATCGCGCCTGCCCTCAGGTAGTCACCGTAGGAGAAGCCGCCGGGCAGGACGACGGCGTCGACACCGCCCAGCTCGCCGTCGCCGTGCCACAGCGGCACCGGCTCGGCACCGGCCATCCTGACGGCGCGCTGGGCGTCTCGGTCGTCGAGCGAGCCCGGGAAGGTCACGACACCGATGCGCGCCTGCACTCGCTGCAGATTACTGGTTTGCCCCGCAGCCGCTCGCCCCCGATCAGCCGCCGAGCTTCTCCACGGCCGCGCCCTTCTGCCAGCGCAGGTATTTCTCCAGGTGCACGGTGGTCCCGCGGTCGACCCCGGAGTCGAAGCTCACCTTGTCCATCACCGCTCGCATGATCTTCAGGCCGCGCCCCGACTCGGCCTCCTCCTTCGAGGTCGCGACCGTCGAAGCGTCGAAGCCGGGGCCGCGGTCGTGCACGTCGAGCCAGGCCTTCTGGTCGTCGAACCCGACGGCGACGTCGTAGTCGACACCGTCGGCGGTGTGCCGCAGCACGTTGGCGCAGGCCTCTGACAGGGCGAGCTGCACGTCGTCGATCACCTCTGGCTCCACGCCGAGCGTCGCCATGGCCTGGGCGCAGAGCCGCCTGACGACGGGGATCGACACCTCGTCACGGGGCAGCGAGAGCCGCAGGTGAATCTCCATGCTCAGGCGTCTTCGAGGCGGACGACGTAGTCCTCGATCACCGGGTTGGCCAGCAGCCGGTCGGCGAGGGCGTGCAGGGCGTCGAGGTCGGGCTCGCCGTCGACCTCGAGCTCGAAGCGCTTGCCCTGGCGCACCGCGGAGACACGGGAGACCCCGAGCCGGGGCAGCGCGGACAGGATGGCCGCGCCCTGCGGGTCGAGGATCTCGGGTTTGAGCATCACGTCGACGACGACCCGGGGCATGGTGCGAGCGTAGACCGGCGTCCGGGCACAGCCGGTTGCTGAGGGCACGCGCGGCGCACGTACGCTGCGTCCCGCGAGCGCCCCCCGTACAGGACAGAAGGAGATGCCGGCATGACGGCCGCCCTCACATCGCCCGACGAGGCGCGCGGAGCGCAGACCCTGCTGGGCAGTCTGAGCGGCTGGGTCACCCAGCAGGCGAAGCGCCGCATCCCGGCTGGCGACATGGATGAGCGCGACCCGGACTACATGCGCGACCAGCTGCCGCTGACCTGGCTGCTCGCCAGCATCTGGCACCGGGCGGACGTGCGGCACCTGGAACGGGTCCCGGCGCACGGTCCGGTGCTGATGGTGGGCAACCGCTCGGGCGGCAACATGACCCCCGACACCTTGGTTTTCACGCTGGCGTTCGTCTCGTACTTCGGGGTCGAGCGGGCGTTCTACCAGCTCGCGCACAACCTCATCGTTGCCAATCCCGCCGCTCGCCGGCTGCGCAAGTTCGGCACCGTGGCGGCGAGCCCCACCAACGCGCGCGCCATCCTCGACAGCGGCGCGGCACTGCTGGTCTACCCCGGCGGCGACTACGAGGTCCACCGGCCGAGCTGGGAGGGCAACGCCGTCGACTTCGACGGGCGCACCGGCTTCATCCGTCTGGCACTCGACGCCGGCGTGCCGATCGTCCCGATCGTCAGCGTCGGGGGCCAGGAGACGGCTCTGTTCCTCAGCCGGGGAGAGCGGCTGGCCAAGCTGCTGCGCCTCGACACGGCGCTGCGCCTGAAGGTGCTGCCGGTGTCGATCGCCCTGCCGTGGGGGTTGAACGTCGGCGACTTCCTCGGCCACCTGCCGCTGCCCGCCAAGATCACGACGGACGTGCTCGACCCCATCGATATCCGCGAGCAGTACGGGGACGACCCCGACCTGCAGGAGGTCTACGACGACATCGTCGGCCGCATGCAGGAGCGGCTCGACGCGCTCGCTGCCGAGCGGCGGCTCCCGGTGATCGGCTGATGCGCGTCGCGGCCAGGGGGACGATCGAGGCGCCCCGGGAGCAGGTGTGGGCGGTCATCAGCGACCCGACCCGGTACTGCCAGTTCCTCGACGGCGCCACGATGTGGCAGGTGGCGCAGCACCCCGGGTCCGGGGACTGCCGCAGCACGGGCCTCGGGGCGCGCTGGCGCATCCGGATGAAGGTCGGGTCGGCGCAGGTCGGCGGCGACGTGGAGGTTGTGGAGTACGACGAGCCCGGCGACCTGGCCTGGAACAGTGTCACGGGGGTGACGATGCGCGGCCGGTGGCGGCTGCGGGAGCGCACACCGGGCCGCACCGAGGTGACGACCCGCCTGGCCTACCAGGCTCCGGGCGGCTGATCGGCCTGATTGTCGACCGGGTTGCCGCGCTGCTGGTCAGCCGCTCACTCGACCGCAGCGTCCGCAACCTGCAGGCGCTCGTCGAGGGCCGCGAGCTGCCGGCGTAGCTCGTGTGGGTCGCCCTGGACGGCTGCATCGACACATCCTGATTCACAACGGGGGCATTCGTCCGAATCATCCGGTCGAAATGATCAGGTTGTGTCGGCAGGCGACACAACGTGATCGACAAGCGCCCGTTACGCCCCGTTCGTGGCCAGAAGTGGATCGGGTTGTGTTGGTTGCGCGGCTCAGACCTGCCGCAGGTAGTCATCGAAGGCTGAGCCGGTGAGCCGCTCGTAGGCCTCGACGTAGCGCGACCGGGTCTGGGCGACGACCTCCTCCGGCAGCGGGACGGCCTCGCCCGCGTGCCCGTTCGTCGTCAGCCAGTCCCGGACGTACTGCTTGTCATACGACGGCTGCGCCTGCCCCGGTCGCCACTGGTCGGCGGGCCAGAAGCGAGACGAGTCGGGGGTCAGCACCTCGTCGGCGAGGCGCAGCACCCCCGCCTGGTCGCGGCCGAACTCCACCTTGGTGTCGGCGAGCAGGATGCCGCGCTCGCGCGCGAGGCCCGACGCGCGCCGGAAGATCGCCAGCGTCAGGCGCTCCAGCTCGCCGGCCTGCTCCGGGCCCAGCCGCTGCTCGGCATCGGCCCGGGTGATGTTCTCGTCGTGCTCACCGATCGGGGCCTTGGTGCTCGGCGTGTAGATCGGCTCGGGCAGCTCGCTGCCGTCCTCGAGCCCGGGTGGTAGCTCGTGGCCGGAGACGGCACCCGTCCGCCGGTAGTCCTTGAGCCCGCTGCCGGTTAGATAGCCGCGCGCGACGCACTCGACGGGCAGCATGTCGAGGCGCCGGCACAGCATGGAACGGCCGCGCAGCTGCTCTGCGTACGGCTTGAGCTGGGCGGGATACTCGTCGACCCGGGCGGTGAGCAGGTGGCTCGGGACCAGGTCGGCGAGCTGGTCGAACCACCACAGCGAGAGCGCGGTCAGGACCGCGCCCTTGTCCGGGATCTCGGTGGGTAGCACGACGTCGTACGCGCTGATCCTGTCGCTGGCGACGAGCAGTACGCCGGGCGTGCCGTCGTCGGCGTCAACGGAGAACAGCTCGCGGACCTTGCCCGAGCCTAGGTGGGTCAGGCCGGCGAAGGAGTCAGCGGCAAGCGGCATGCCATGAACCTAGCGGGTACGCCCCGAGGTCAGCCCTCCACCTTCTCGACCACGGCGGTGTGGGCGTACTGCATCAGGTCGGAGATGGCGCGGGTGACGAAGACGGCGCTGACCAGGCGGGTGGCCCGCGGCGCGACGACGAAGCCGCAGGCTAGCGCCGTCGCGATCCATTGCGACAGGCAGAACGGGCAGCCGAGCAGCTCGCCGACGGCGCGCTGCATCCCGGTGCCGCGGGCCTCCTCGTTGACCTCGGTCCCGTGGGTGTCCTCGACGTAGCGCCGGAACGGGCTGCGCAGCGACGAGGTGACCTTCTCCTTCGACACCGTCCGCGTGGCCTTGTAGGTGGCGACGCCGAGCAGGGCCAGGTCGGGGCCCGGGATGCGCTCCGGCAGCTGCCGTCCGCTCGCGACAAGGAACAGCGCGAAGCCCAGCACCCCGCCGCCGTACACCGCCTCGAGGACGCCGTACGAGCCGAGCGGGCGATCGTCCGGCCCCTGGTAGCCCTCGGTCAGCTCGGCGTGCAGTTGGCGGATCTCGTCCAGCGGCTCAGCCATGCGGCAGAGGGTGCCCGCTCGCTCGGCTCGGCATACCTGCGAGTTGCAGCCTGCACGAAGCAGGAGCCGTGATTGCTCAGGCAGGCTGGCCGCTGTGTCCACCGTTCTCGGCTCAGCCAACGTGCGCACGGGCGCTGCTGTCGTCCTGCTCGTCGCGCTCGGCATGGCGGCGCTGTCGGTCGCGGGGGTGGCACAGCGCCGAGCTGTCCTGACCGCAGCGGCGCGGGCAGCCATCCAGCTGACCCTGGTCGGGCTGCTGCTCGCTGGCGTGCTGCGTGCCCCGCTCGGAACCGCGGCGTTCCTGCTCGTGATGCTGACCGTGGCGTGTGCGACGACCACCCGCCGGCTCGCCCCGTTCGGCCGCCCGTGGCGGCAGGTTCTCGTTGCCAGCCTCGCCGGAGCAGTGCCATCGGTGGTGGTCGTCCTCGCCGTCGGCGCCCTGCCGTTCACCAGCCGCTACGTTCTCGCCCTCACGGGCATCGTGCTGGGCGGATCGATGACCGTCAGCACGCTCGCAGGGCGCCGGCTGCACGATGCCCTCGTCCGGCGGCGCGACGAGGTCGAGGCGTGGCTGTCCCTCGGCGCCACCTCCCGGCAGGCCGCAGCGGCACTTACTCGCGTGGCCGTCACCGAGGCGCTGCTTCCCTCGCTGGACCAGACCCGCACGGTGGGGCTGGTCACCCTGCCCGGTGCGTTCGTCGGGGCACTCGCCGGGGGTGCGAGCCCGGCCGCGGCCGCCCGCTTCCAGCTGCTGGTACTGGTCTCGCTGCTGGCGGCCGGCAGCCTGTCGGGCTGCACGCTCGTCTACCTGCTCGGCGCCCCGGTCACGCTGCCCGAAGGCGAGCGAGAGACTGCCGTGAAGGGCCGGCAGTAGCGGGCCGGGTCAGGCGCGCTCCTCGACGTAGGCGTCGGGGTCCTTGTCGGCGCCGCTGAGGCCGCGCGCGCCCTCGTGCTTGTCGTGGTACTCCAGCCAGGTCATGCCGAGCTCGTCGCGCAGCTCGGCGCTCACCGTCTCCTTGAAGGGCGGGAGCACCTCGTGCTCCTCCTCCTCGAGATGCTCGGCAGTGACGGCGCGGGCGTTGCGGACGGCCTCCCACCACTCGTCGCTGCCGACCGTCGGTCCGTCAGCGGCCCGGCAGGCGTCGCGGATCTCGTTGTGGTCGTGCACGGCGTGCTTGGTGTCGCCCTCCTCGCCGGGCACCTGCTTGAGCAGCTGGGGGTAGAACACGACCTCCTCGGCGCTCGCGTGCACCTCCAGCTGGTCGGCGATCTCCTGCCACGCGGTGCGCAGCGCACCCTCGTCGGTGAGCTCCTCCAGCGCGGTGAAGGAGCGCCGGAAGGTGTCGTGCTCCGCCAGGATCAGTGTGACGATGTCGAAGTCGGCCATACCAGCGGTCTACCGGTATCCGCGGCGGCTAACCGGACGGTCTGCAGCAGGCTCAGCCCGCGCTGTTACCGGTGATGCGCCAGGCGGCGAGCGAGATGCTGGGCGCGAGGATGCCGAAGGGCGCGTCGAGCATCAGCACGGCGTCGCTGCCGATGCCGCGCACGGCGCCCGGTGCCAGGGCCTCGGCGTAGGACTGCGTGAAGCGCACGTTGGGCGCCCGCCGGACGACCGCGCCGTCCTCGATCACGAACAGCCCGTTGCGCGTCAGCCCGGTCAGCACCAGGGTGCGCGGGTCGAGCACGCGCGTGTACCAGAAGTCGGTGACGAGCAGGCCCCGCTCGACCGATGCGACCAGCTCGTCCAGCGTCGCGGTGCCGGGCTCCAGGCGCAGGCTGCTGGCGACGCCGCCCGCGAAGAACGACGAGGCGAGCGCCGAGCCGGTGCTCGTCGCACCGGACACCCGCGCGCCGCGGCGGTCGTAGGCGAACCCGCTGCTCACGCCGGCGCGCACCAGGTCGAACGACCGTGCCGGAGTGCCCTCCTCGTCGAACGGCACGGCCGGCAGCCGGGGGTCCAGGGGGTCACAGACCAAGGTGACGGCCGGGTCGAGCTGGGGCTCGCCGAGCTGGACGAACGAGCGGCCCTCCGTCGCGGTGCGGCCGCTGTAGCCGTAGAACGACAGCAGGCCGAGCACGTCGCCGACCGCGCCCGGCTGCAGCACAACCGGCCACGAGCCCGGCTCGACGTCGGCCGCCTCCCGGGCGGCTGCGGTGGCCGTGCGGGCGGCGCGAGCACCGGCCGCTGCGGCGTCGAGGTCGCGGATGCGGGTGCCGGAGGCGCGGCCGCTGCCGTCGGCGAACCGGGCGCCGAGGGGGGCACGGGCGATGCCGTCGATCGTCGCCGAGCTGACCGCGGCAGCGATCCGCTGGCCGGCGCTGTTGCGGTAGGCGCGGACGACCGCCGAGCTCGAGCAGAAGCCGGCCGTCTTGAGGTTGCCGGCGGCGTCGACGAAGGCCCGAACGGCCTCTGCGCGCTCGTCCGCAGAGCACGGAGCCGGGTCCGTCGGCGCCGCGGCGGCCAGCGGCGTCGGCGGCGCTAGGCCGGGCCACTGCGGGTCCGGCGGGGTCAGCTTCGCCGCGCCCAGGGCTGCGGTCGCGAGCCGGCGCAGGTCGACGTCGTCGACCTGCGTGCCCCCGGCCGAGGCCGACCTGCCGTCGACTGTGACGGTGAGCCGGACGGACTGCACGGCTTCGGTCACGTTCTGATGGATGGCCGAGGCAGCGAAGCGGGTCAGCGACTCCTCGCCGGTGTCCACCATGGTTTGCAGCTCGGCGCCGGTTGCGCCCGCGCTGCGGCAGACGCCCGCGGCGATGTCGACGACGCGGTCCGCGAGCACCAGGGCCTCCGCCGTGCTGCCGCCGGTGTAGGGGCCGTGGTCAGCCACGGACGCCCACCCGCACGTTGCGGAAGCGGCCGGGGACGGCGGGATGCCCCGTGTGCCCGACCTGCATCGGCTGGCCCTTCCCGCAGTTCGGCGTCCCCCAGAACACCCACTCGTCCGGGCCGCCGAGCATGTCGAGCGAGCCCCAGAAGCGCGGCCCGATGCCGGTGTAGGTCGGGTTGCGCACCATCCGGGTCCGCTTGCCGTTCTTGATCTCCCAGCCCACCTCGCAGCCGAACTGGAAGTTCAGGCGCCTGTCGTCGATCGACCAGGAGCGGTTGGTGTCCATGTAGATGCCGTCGTCGGTCGCGGCGATCATCTCCTCCAGCGAGGACTCGCCCGGCAGCAGCCCGACGTTCGTCATCCGCACCATGGGCAGCCGGGCGTAGCCGTCGGCGCGAACGCACCCGCTGCTGCGCCGGAGCCCCGCGGCAGCGGCGGAGTCCCGGCCGGACAGCACCCCGACCCAGGTGCCGTCGCGCACGATGTCGACGGGATGAGCAGGTGTCCCCTCGTCGTCGTAACCGAACGAGCCGAGCGCGCCCGGCAGGGTGGCGTCAGCGGTGATCGTCATGAGGTCGCTGCCGAAGCGCAGCGAGCCGAGCTGGGCAAGGTCGAGCCAACTGGTGCCGGCGAACGCGGCCTCCCAGCCGAGGATGCGGTCGAGCTCCACCGCGTGGCCCACGGACTCGTGGATCTGCAGCGCCATCTGCTCGCTGCCGAGAATCAGGTCGACCGTGCCCGCGGGGCACTCGGGGGCGGTGAGCAGCTCCCGCGCCTCGCTTGCCACCCGGGCCGCGTTGCCGAGCAGGTCGACCTCGCGCACGAGCTCGTAACCGCGAGTGCCGAACTGCCCGCGAAAGCCGGGGTAGGTGCGGCGCTGGGTCTCCTCACGCCCGACCGCGGTGGCGTCCATCCCCGTCCCGCACTTGCGGACCCGCTGGCTGACCCGGCTGCCCTCGCTGGAGACGAACCATGTCGTGACGTCCCATGCCTCGAAGCTGGCGGAGGCGATGTCGGCGCCCTCGGCGCGCAGCACGTCGGTGGTGCCGACGAGCAGCTCGGCCTTCTCGCCGAGCGCTACGTCGAGCGGGTCCTCGACGCACTCGCTGGACCAGTCACCCACGACGGGCGCCTCGGGCACCCGGCCGCCACCGTGCCCCGGGACGGCGGTGGATGCCCGCGCCACCCGAGCGGCCCGCTCCCCGGCCTGCCGGACGCCGGTCGTCCCCAGCTCGGCCGTCGCGGCGAAGCCCCATCCGCCGCCCACCAGGGCCCGCACCCCGATGCCCGCGTCCTCGCGCCGGGTCACCTCCTCCAGCACGCCGTCGCGCGCCTCCAGGGACTCGGTGCGGGTGATGACGACGCGGGCGTCGGCGAAGTCGGCGCCGGCGGCGAGGGCTGCCTCGACGGCGGCGGACGCTAGGTCGAACACCGGCGGACCCTGCAACCGCAGCGGCGGACCTGTGACGTCACTGGACCGGGTACTCGATCGGCCGGACGCACGTCTGGCCCTCGTCGTCGGTCCACCGCACCGTCGTGCCCTCCAGGCCCAGGTCGTTCAGCTTCGCGACCAGCTCGTCCGCGACGGCCTCGACCTCCTCGCGCTGGTAGGCACGGACCCGCACCTCCCGGCCGTCGGCGCCGAGCACCTCGCCCCGCGTCCGCAACTCGTCCTCCAGGTGCTGCTGGACGTGCGAGGCGTCAGGCTCGGAGCCGGTCGGCAGCTGCACGGTCAGGTCGACCGGGTTCTCATCGCGCATGCTCACGCCCGTGCCCCGGCCACGTGGGTGCTACGCACCGGGGATGCCGCTTCCGCGGGCTCAGACCAACTGCGCCAACCGGTCGAACACCGGCGTGAGCCGCTCGACGTAGCGCTCCGGCCGGCACACCTCGTCGAGCCGCGTCTCATCCAGCGGCGCGGGCGAGTGCTTGCGCAGCATCTCGCGGAACGGTTCGCCCGTCTCCCAGGTCGCCATGGCGGCCGCCTGCACGGCGGTGTAGGCGTCCTCGCGTGACATGCCGGACTCGACGAGCTCCAGCAGCACGGCGGAGGTGTAGATCAGCCCACCCGTCGACTCCAGGTTGGCCATCATCCGGACCGGGTCGACCACCAGTCCCGACACCAGCCGCAGGGTCAGGTGCAGCAGGTAGTCGGTGGCGAGCGCGGCGTCGGGCAGCGCGATGCGCTCGGCCGAGGAGTGCGAGATGTCGCGCTCGTGCCACAGCGGCACGCCCTCGAGCACCGGCACGATCTGCGCCCGGACGATGCGGGCGAGCCCCGCGATGCGCTCGCTCATGATCGGGTTCTTCTTGTGCGGCATGGCGGACGAGCCCTTCTGGCCGCGCCCGAACGGCTCGGCCAGCTCCCGCACCTCGGTGCGTTGCCCGTGCCGGACCTCCAGGGCGATCGCCTCGCACATCGTCGCGAGCCCGGCGAGGGCGCTGACCCACGAGGCCATGCCGTCACGCAGCACCACCTGCGACGCGACCGGCGCCGCAGTCAACCCCAGCGCGGCGGCCACCCGCTGCTCCACTGACGGGTCGATGTTGGAGTAGGTACCGACGGCACCGCTGATCTTGCAGACAGCGACGTCGGAACGGGCGGCCCGCAGCCGGTCGCGGCACCGGGCCATCCCGAAGGCGAGGTCGGCGACGCGGTGGCCGAACACGTCTGGCTCGGCGTGCACGCCATGGGTGCGCCCTACCCGCAGCGTGTCGCGGTGGGCGAGGCCGAGGTCGCGCAGCGCCGCGACGAGCGCATCGGCCCGCTCGAGCAGCAGGTCACTGGCCTCGACCAGCTGCAGCCCGAGCGCGGTGTCGAGCAGGTCCGAGGAGGTCATCCCGAAGTGGACGTAGGCGGCGGCCTCGCGCGGTGTGGTCCGGTCGGCCCAGGCCGACAGGAAGGCGATGACGTCGTGCTGGGTGACCGCCTCGATCTCGGCGACCGCCTCGGGGGTCGGCGGGGGCGCCTGCCGGACCGGGTCCACGGCCGATGCCGGCACCACGCCGTCCTCGGCGTGCGCCTCGAGCACGAGCGTCTCGACCCGGCACCACAGCGCGTACTTGTTGGCCTCCGACCAGACCCGCGCCATGGCCGGCAGGCTGTAGCGCTCGATCACGAGCGCATCACCCGCCGGACAGTCGCAGGGCCGCGTCGGTCTCGAACTGCTCCTTGAACTCCTCCAGACCCGGCCGCAGCGAGGGGTCGCCGACGGCGAGGATCTGGACCGCGAGGACGGCCGCGTTGGTGGCGTTGCCCATCCCCACGCAGGCCACCGGCACGCCCGGCGGCATCTGAGCGATGGACAGCAGCGCGTCGACGCCGTCCATGACCCCGCCCTTCATCGGCACGCCGATCACCGGCAGCGGCGTCTGCGCGGCCACGACGCCGGGCAGCGCAGCCGAGAGGCCGGCGCCGGCAATGACGATCTGGATGCCGCGGGGGACCAGCCCGCTGATCCACTCCGTCAGCGTGTGCGGCGCCCGGTGCGCCGAGATCGACACCTCCTCGAAGCCGACGCCGAAGCGCTGGAGCGTCGCGCCCGCCTTGCTCATGACGGCGGCGTCGGTCGGCGAGCCGTACACGATCGCAACTCGGGCCTCAGCCACGGGGGTCCTCCTGGTCTGTCGTCGGCTGCCCGGGCTGCGGCTGCGTCGCGGCCGCCAGGGCAATGTCGGAGCGCCAGTGCCCGCCGTCGAGCGACAGCAGGGTCATGGCCTCGTAGACGTACTCTCTCGCACCGGCGAGGTCGGGGGCCACCCCGGTGACGGAGAGCACGCGCCCGCCGCTCGCCACCGTCCGCCCACCGGGCTCGCGCCGGGTGCCGGCGTGCAGCACGGTGACCCCGGGTACGGCCGCCGCGGCCTCGAGCCCGCGCACCTCGCCGCCCAGCTGCGCCGCCGCGGGATAGCCGGGCGCGGCGAGCACGACGGTCACCGCGGCGGCCTCGTCCCATTCGGGGGCGGTGGTTCCGCCGAGGACAGCCGTGAGCGGCGTCCGCAGCCGGGCGAGGACGGCCTGCGTCTCCGGGTCGCCGAAGCGGCAGTTGAACTCCACGACCCGCAGCCCATGCGGCGTCAGCGCCAGGCCGACATAGAGCAGACCGCTGTAGGGGGTGCCGCGCTGCTGCATCTGGGCCACGGTGGGAGTGACGACCTGCGCGCAGACGTCGTCGACGAGCGTGGCCGGCGCCCACGGCAGCGGCGAGTAGGCGCCCATGCCACCGGTGTTGGGGCCGGTGTCGCCCTCACCCACCCGCTTGAAGTCCTGCGCGGGGGCCAGCGGCTGGATGCTCCCGCCCGGGCCGACGACGACGAGCAGCGAAACCTCTGGCCCGGACAGGTGCTCCTCGACGACGACGCGGTCCTCGGGCGCGCTCAGGCACGCACGGACGGCTGCCACCGCGGCGTCGCGGTCGGTGGTCACGGTGACGCCCTTGCCCCCGGCGAGCCCGTCGTACTTGACGACGTAGGGCGGCCCGAACTCGTCGAGGTCGGCCAGCGCTCCCTGCACCACGGTGTGGTCACGCCCGGCCGCCGTCGGCACGCCTGCCGCCGCCATCACCTGCTTGGCGAACGCCTTGCTGCCCTCCAGCTGCGCTGCCGCCGCCGTCGGCCCGAAGGAGGCCAGCCCGCGCTCGGTGAGGACGTCGACGGTCCCGGCCACCAGCGGCAGCTCAGGACCCACGATCGTCAGGTCGGCGCCGACCCGCTCGGCCAGGTCGGCGACCGCAACCGGGTCGCTGACGTCGAGCGGCACCGGCTCGGCCAGCTCGGCCGTGCCCGCGTTGCCCGGTGCGCAGACCAGCGAGTCGACAGCGGGGTCGCGCGAGAGCGCCAGGCACAGTGCGTGCTCCCGGCCCCCGGCACCGACGACGAGCACCTTCACGCGTCAGACCAGCGCATTGACCGTGATCGTCTCATCCCGCCCGGGGCCCACCCCGATCGCCGAGACGGGCGCTCCGGCCATCTCCTCCAGCACGCTGACGTAGTGCTGCGCCGCCTTGGGCAGGTCCTCCAGCTCGCGGGCGCCGCTGATGTCGCCGTCCCAGCCGGGCAGCTCCTCGTACACCGGTGTCGCGTGGTGGAAGTCGGTCTGGGTCATCGGCATCTCGTCGTGCCGGACGCCGTCGATGTCGTACCCCACGCACACCGGGATGCGCTCGAGCCCTGACAGCACGTCGAGCTTGGTGAGGAACAGGTCGGTGAGGCCGTTGACCCGCACCGCGTAGCGCACGATCACCGCGTCGAACCAGCCGGTGCGCCGCGCCCGGCCGGTCGTCACGCCGAATTCGGCCCCGACCGAGCGCAGCCGCTCACCGGCAGCGTCATCGAGCTCGGTGGGGAACGGCCCGGAGCCGACCCGGGTGGTATACGCCTTGACGATCCCGATCGCCCGCGTGATGCGCGACGGACCGATGCCGGCCCCCGTCGCCGCGCCACCCGCCACCGGGTTGGAGGAGGTGACGAACGGATACGTGCCGTGGTCGACGTCGAGCAGGGTGCCCTGGCTGCCCTCGAGCAGCACGACCTCGTCGCGGCCGAGCGCCTGGTGCAGCAGCAGCCCGGTGTCGGCGATGTGCGGGCGGAGCCGCTCGGCGTAGGCGGCGTACTCCTCGCACACCTCGTCGACGTCGATCGCCCGGCGGTTGTAGACCTTGGTCAGCACCTGGTTCTTCT
>JAABUR0100000544.1_pt1 | contig 80709 bp, 60 predicted proteins | sample 5560091 | NCBI WGS metagenome assembly JAABUR01 (sample SAMN10711879, study PRJNA513375) | rock metagenome | isolation source: Antarctica rocks | place: Antarctica: Victoria Land, University Valley sud
TTTGCATCGACGCTGGCCGATATCTGCGATGGTCAGCTGCGCGAGATGTTCGACGCTCACCATATCCACCAGTCCCGCGCCGACTACGAGCGGCGTATCTTCGGGAAGACCGCCTCCCTCTTTGCCGGCTCGGCAGAGATGGGGGCGATTCTGGCCGACGCCCCCGACGACGCCGTCGCAGCACTCCGAGCCTTTGGCAGCGATGTCGGCATGGCCTTCCAGATCATCGATGACATTCTTGATCTACGGGAGGGTACCCAGCGCCTTGGCAAACCCGCGGGTCAGGATCTGCGCCAGGGGACAGTGACCTTACCGACGATGCTCTATGCAGCAAAACTCCCGCCAACCTCGGCCGCGACCGAGCGCCTCCAGGCGGTCGTCGCGGGCGACAGCGACAGCGATGAGGAGATTGACCGGCTCGTGGTCGATATCCGGGCCTCGGGTGCGCTCGACGAGGCGTTTGCGGTGGCTGAGGGGTTCGCTCAGAGCGCCAGGGAGCGTGTCGCGTTCCTGTCCGATGCCGAGACCCGCGAGCTGCTCGAAGATCTCACCGAGGTCGCCATCGGTCGACGTTCCTAGCGTTGGCGGCCCGGGAATAATTCGCGGTGCCAGCGCCGGTCCCTCGTGAGTTCGCGATTGGAGCGCTCCACGTCGGATAGTCGGACCTACAGCGCGACGAGACTCGTCTCGTACATGCGTTGAAAGATTCGCGGCCAGTACGTCTGCGTCGGGTCAACCGTCTCGAACTCGGCCGCCAGGTCGTGCGGCATCTCTGGTGTCAGCAGAATCGTCGCCAGCCGCTGCTCATAGCGCCCCTCAAGAGTCCGGTCGAGCAGCTCAGCCTCGTGCCGGTGATGCGGCTTCATGCCGATCACGACGAGGAGATCGGTGCTGATCATCTGCGCCCAGGTATTGTGCGTGACGCGGGTCGCAAGCTCGAACTCTCGCTTCGACAGGTGATCGCGGCCAGCCGAAGGCTTGAGCGCCCGTAACCCGACCTGGTTCACATACGAATTGAGCGCGAAGTCACGCCACGGCATCAGATAGGAAGAAACATCCGGCTCGTAGTCCGCAAGTCGGTAGCGGATAAACGACGCAATCCGGCCCGACCTCCCGCCGGACGCGTTGAAAATGAGCCAGCCCTGGCCCTGGCGACGACGAGCATCAAAGGCATCGAAATAATCGCTCAGCCGCCGGAGCAGGTCGCGGTCCTGGAGTGGCGCCTGTTCAACGATCGTGGCCTCGTCTCCCATCGATTGACCTCCCCCACACGTGGATCCTCGCGGGGAACTTTTGCGGATGGGCGTGCCATAGTGATTACCACACCCTGGCCAGTGATTACCACATCGCGGTCAAAACGGGAACCCCTCGGCGCACCGGTTGGCGAAGACGCCTTTCGCGTCAGCGACGCCAACCGCCGGGTCAACGCCACTGGAATCGACCCTGACCGATCGGCGATCCCGCCAGCCAGCGCCTTAGCCAGCGGCGGATGTCGACCCCGGCAAACCAAGTGTCTGCACGAATCCCGCCACGAACCGCTCGGCATCGACGGCGACTCCGATATTGGTCGATCCGGCGCCCTCGATGTTGGTCCGTCCCCGCTGGTCGCCCAGAAGATCGACTGACACCGCTACCAACTCCGTCGAGAGCAACGATGGATCGAGCGCGACCGCAAGAGCGAGCGGATCGTGAAGATGGAACCTCGTCAGGCCACGGATCGTGAATGCCTCGCGGCACACCTTAGCGACGAGCTGGCCGACAGGGTCGTGGCCGTCCGCCCCCTGCGGCACGGTCAACTGCTCCCATACGCCAATCGGCAGCGATGTCTGGTGCGTCACGTCGAGTCCTACCAGTGTCAGATCGGGGAACGACGCCAACATCACCTGATCGGCCGCTTCAGGATCCTCAAAGATATTGAACTCCGCCAGGGGCGTCACATTTCCCGGAACCCGGTACGCCCCGCCCATCACGACCACCGAGCGCAGCAGGTGCGGAAGATTCGGCTCGACATTGAGAGCGATCGCCAGATTGGTCAGCGGACCAACACAGACGAGTGTGAGCTCCTTCGGCCGGGCGTTGGCCAGCTGGACGATCGCGGCCGGTCCACGGGAGGCCGCCACCGTCCGCGAGCTCGCGGGCAGCCCGGCGTTGCCAAGTCCATCCAACCCATGAAAGTAGGCGGCTCCGTGGCGCGGGCGGACCAGCGGCCGACTCGCGCCCCGATGGACCGGCACCTCCTCGGCCCCGATCCAGTCAAGAACCGCCAGGGTGTTCGCTGTCGTCCGCTCGACATCCGAGTTACCCGCCAACGTGGTCACGGCGACGAGGTCGCAGCCGGGAGAGCGCACTGCCAGCGTCAGCGCCAGCGCGTCATCGATCCCCGTATCGACATCAAGGATGACGGGTGTCCGCGGCTGATTCACTGACCCGCAACCCCGGCTGCTCAGCTCCATGCCGTTGCTCGCGCCTCCGCCGCCTGCCAGGCCGCGACCGGTGGGGCCTCCGAGATCGGGGATTCAGTGACGACGTCCAGGAAGTACGGTCCTCCGTCGGCAAGCGCCGTCTTCAGCGCAGGTTCGACGTCCGCGGCGTCAGTCACCTGCCGCGACCGAAAACCGAAGCCCTGGGCGATCGTCGCGTAGTCGACGGGATTGAAGTCGACGCCGAAATACCGATCGTCGTGGTAGAGATGCTGCAGTTCCTTGATCCAGCCAAAACTGCCATTCGAGCATTGGAGGATGACGATTGGCAAACGCAACCTGCTGATCGTCTCAAGCTCGCCGACCGACATCCCGAAGCTGCCGTCCCCAGTCATGCCAATCACCCGTCGACCAGGCGCCGCGTACGCCGCCCCGACGACGCCCGGAATGGCGTAGCCGAGGCCGCCGTGGGCGCGCGGAATGATCGTCGTCCGCCCGGCGCGCCGTACCTCGTACTGCGCGGCAAGGAACGGCGTTGGCGTCCCTGGATCGGCGACGATGATCGCCTCGTCGTCCAGCAACCGCCGCAACGCCGCGACCACCAGGGCGGGCTTGATCGGCTGACTCGTCACGGCCGCCTGGGCCTCGACATCCGACCAGTACCGCTCTCGTTGTTGGAGAAGCTGATCGATGCGCGACTGATGGCGATCCCGCACCCGCGCCGGCTCCTCCACCGCCGATAGGAGGTCGCGAAGGGCCAACCGCGCGTCGCCCGCGACCGGGACGGCTGGTCGATAGGTATTCCCGATCTCCATCGGGTCGACGTCGATGTGAATGACCGTTGGACCGTCTGGAGCCAGCGAAGGGAGCGTCCAGTGACTCGTCGTCGTCGAGTCGGTCCGCGACCCCACAAACAGCACCAGATCAGCCGCGGCGACACAGTCGTTGGCATACGGCCGGGCGCCGTTGCCACCGACGACGCCCAGCGCGACCGGGCTCGTCTCCGCGATACTCCCTTTCCCATTGATTGATGTGGCGACCGGGATATTGAGCGTCTCGGCCAGCGCCGTCAGCTCGTCCCATGCCCCCGAGGTCGGCACCCCGCCGCCGGCAACGATCACTGGACGCTCAGCGGCCAGCAGGACAGCTGCGGCGCGCTCGATCAACGCCGGGTCTGGACGGGTCCGGAGGGACGGCGCAACCCCAAACTCCGTCAGTCCATAGACCGATCGATCGGGCGTCTCACCTTCCAGGCTGTCGGACGGCAACGAGAGATGGACCGCGCCCGGCCTTCCGGTCGTCGCCATCCGGATCGCCCGCCGGGTCGTCTCGGCCATGAGCGTCGCCGTCTGAATGCGGGTGTTCCACTTGGTAATCGGCCGGAACAGGCTCTCCTGGTCAAGCTCGGTCAGCACCCCGCGACCCTGCTCGGCGACCGGGGTATCCGAGGTCAGGCAGAGAAGCGGGATGGCCGATCCCTGAGCTTCAGCGACCCCCGGCACGATATAGGTCGCGCCGCCCCCGCTCGGTCCCTCGCAGACGCCAATGCGCCCGCTGACCCGCGCATAGACATCGGCCATGAATGATGCCGACCGCTCGTCGCGGGTCATGATGTGGGTGACCCGGTCGTCTGCCTCGTGGAGCGCGTCGTAGAAGCTCATGCCAGTATCGCCGGGCAGCCCGAAGATATGCTCCACACCGCTTTCCACCAGCACCTGAACCAGCGCCCGCGCGCCCTGCATCCGCCGCTCCTTGATGATCGGGGCAACTATTCACCCGACTATAGCAAGTCGGATCATCGCGCGCCCGGGAACCACCAGCTCACCCTCTATCGCTCGTCAGCTCCGCGGTTCAACGCCTCCCAATGAACCGCGACGAACCGCTCGCCGGGAACATCGTCCGAAATGAGTTCATCGACTCGAAACCGGTCAACTCTGGGCGATCTCGATGTCAGGTTCGGGCCTTTGTCTGACGCGTCCCGCGTCAGACAGAGGGACCGTTCCAGAAGTGATCTCCAGCGCTCCACGACGCCGCGTCACCGGGAAACTGTCCTGGCGTTCAGCATCACCAGCGACCGGCGCGGGCTCCCTATCGGCTCCCTCTGGCCACGCGCACGGCGAGATACAGATCGTTGACATTTGTTCCGGTTGGACCAGGTTGGACTAGCCCCCCAGCCGCTTCAAATACCCGCAGACTGTCATTCTCGCGCAACGCGCGCTCGGGGTCGATCCCCGCGTCCCGAGCCCGCGCGACCGTTTCACCGTCGGCGATCGACCCCGCGACACCTGTTGGCCCGTCCTGACCGTCGGTCGCCAGGCTGGCGACGGCCCATCCCTCCTCGCCGGTCCGCGCGAGCTCAAGCGCCGCCGCAAGCGCGAACTCGGTGTTGCGGCCCCCGACGCCATCGCCACGTACCCGGACGGTGGCCTCGCCGCCGCCCAGCAGCAGATCGACATCTTGTGGCGCGTCGCGGCAGACCGCCACCCAGGCACGGCCCAGTTCCGACGCCTCACCTTCCTTGGCGCTCCAGATCACCCGCCCCGCGACCCCCCGCTCCGAGGCCACCCGCGTCGCCGCGGTGACCATTGTCTGGTTATCGCCGATGATCCGGGTCCACGGCGGCGCGGCGGGCGGTGCCCCGTCCTCTTCGCAATCGTCGCCCGGCCACCCAGCGTCACCACCCTCGAACCGCTGAAGCACCTGTCTGACCGCCGATGGAACCTGCTCCGCCAGACCAAGCCTGGTTAGCACATCACGGCCCCGGCGCGCCGCCACGTCCTCCCGCTCACCGTCGACGGTCGGCCCGCTGGCGATCACCCGGGGGTCGTTGCCGAGCACATCCGACAGGATCAGGGTGATCGTCATCGCCGGAGCAGCCGCACGCCGGAGGCCGCCCCCCTTGACCCGGCTAAGGGGAATGCGCACCGCGTTCAGATCCTGGATCGGTGCGCCCGCTCGGAGCAGCAGATCGGTCGTGCGCCGAAGGTCGTCCAACGTCACGGGTGGCCGAGGCGCTTCAAGCAACGCAGAGCCGCCCCCGGAGATGAGCGCCAGCAGGACGTCGTTTCGTCCGAGCCCCAGGGCGCGATGAAGGATCTCCTGAGTCGCCCGCTCGCCCCGCACGTCCGGCACGGGATGCCCCGCTTCGAACAGCTGGCACACCTGAAGCGGCTGCCCGTGCCCGTGACCATCCTTGGTGATGACGACGCCGTCGTGAACGAGATCGCCGCACGTATGCTCCGCGGCGACGGCCATCTCAACCGCCGCCTTGCCAACCGCGGCCATGCTCACGCGGCCCTCCACCGGCCACCGCTGCCGTGGACCGTCGAGCACGAGCGACCGTCCATCCCGATGGAGATAACGCCGAACTGCCGTCCCCGGCTCCACCGATCGAAGACCCGCGTGATAGCAGTCAAGCATCAGCTGCTCGGCCCCGTCACGACTCAGCATCGATCGTCACCATCCCTCGTTGTCGCGTCGCCGCCCAGCGACGCGACATCACGTTGCCGTCGTCCGCTCAATCAGGTAATTGAGCGTCCCTTGAAGGTCCGGCGGCAGCGGCGAATCGAAGCTCATCGCTTCGCCGCCAGGAAGACGAAAACCGAGATGCGACGCGTGCAGAAACTGCCGGTCGAGACCCTCGACGTGGGTCTGACCCCGGCCGTAGACAACATCTCCGGCAATCGGATGCCCGATGAACGCGAGGTGAACCCGGATCTGGTGCGTCCGGCCCGTCTCGATCTCCAGATCGAGTAACGTCGTGTCGATGAATCGTCGGTCAACGGTGAAATGGGTGACGGCGGTGCGCCCAGTGGGAGTGACGCCCATCCGCTGCCGCTGGGTGGGATCACGGCCGATCGGCGCGTCGACCGTCCCTTCATCAGGCTCGACCAACCCGCGCACCAACGCCCGGTACCCTTTACGGACGCTCCGCTCTCCCCATTGGGAAAGCAGCGACGCATGTCCACGGTCCGATTTCGCGATCACCATCAGCCCCGACGTGTCCTTGTCGAGCCGGTGGACGATTCCTGGCCGTGAGCTGCCGCCGACACTGATGCCCGGCGCGTGATAGAGCAGCGCATTGACGAGCGTGCCGGTCGGGTGACCCGGCGCCGGGTGAACGACAAGACCTGCTGGCTTATTGATCACCAGGACATCTTCGTCCTCGTACTGCACATCGAGGGGAATCGGTTCCGGCTCGAACGACGCTTCAACAACCTCAGGGACGTGAACGTTGACCACCTCGCCGGGGGTCATCTTGAAGGTCGAGCGGCGCGGCACGCCGTCGACGAGCACATGTCCCTCGTCGATCAGTCCCTGCACCGAGGTCCGGCTGATACCAAGATCGCTCAGCCGGGTGGCCACGAACTTGTCCAGGCGCTGATTTTTGTCGTCGCGCTCCGGCCGTAGCTCAATCTGCCCCTCGATGAGTCCGTCGTCGATCATCCTCGCCTTCCGTTCCGCGGACTCCGCTGCAGGACCACTTCCCGAACGACCGCCAGACCGCCCCGCTTGTCGTCGTCACTCCCGGATCGTGGGCCAACGAGCCTGCTCCGAGCGGAGGGCTCGTGACCGGTCATGGACCTCCAGGCGACGAGCAGCACCCCAACAGTAATCGCGGAATCCGCGACGTTGAACTTTGGCCACGGCCCGATCGCGATGAAGTCGACGACGTGCCCAAGCCTGACCCGATCGATGATGTTGCCCAGCGCCCCCCCGACCAGGAGACCCATGCCGATCCTGGCGGCGTACGAGCGGGGTTCGACTCGCCGGTAGGAGAAAAGCAGCCCACCCAGCACCAGCAGCGCCAGCACCGATAGGACGGCCCGTCGATCGGCCAGCACGCCGAAGGCGGCTCCCGTGTTCTCGACGTAGTGCATGCCAATCGCGGTTCCTACCACGTCAACACGATGGGAGGTTGCGTGGGGCCCCAACCACTTCACCACCGCCGCTTTCGTCAACTGATCGAGACCGATCACAACAACCGCGACCAGCAGTGGGACCACGCCGCTCCATGAGCGCGGCCGCCGTCCGCGTTGCACTGGACGGACCTAATGGCCGGTGCGGATCGCGTTCTCGCGCTCCAGCGCCGACTGGCACTCAATGCAGTACGGAACGTACGGGAACGCCTCAAGACGCTCCTCGTTGACCGGTTTCCCACATCGCTGACAGGCGCCATACGTGCCCGCATCCATCCGCTCGATCGCGGCGTCGACCTGACTGACGACCTCACGCAGGTCGCCGCTGATCGTGGTGATCCGCTCGGCCTCCATCACATTCGTGCCATCCTCAGCCAGATGATTACCGAGCCCGCCACGCTCGTCTTCCTGATCCATGCCGATGCTTCGCAGATCGGCATCCATCCGCTCAAGCTCGCCCTGGATCTCGGTGCGGCGCTGCTCCAGCTGGCCGCGAAGCTTCTTGATCTTTGTCGCATTCATCGGAAGTCGTCCTGCACCATCATCGCGATCGACGTCAAACGTTCGGGCCCGTGACACAACGGCGGACATTCTCACCGCCGGCTGCTCGACGCGGGCCCACGCGAGCGATGGTAGCACACCTGTTTCACGGGCAGCCCCGGTCGAGCCGCCCTATACTCCGGGCTGCGCTGGCACCGGGCCGCGCGCACGGGGAGCCCTGCCAGCATGTCCGAACGTCGTTTACGCATGGTGATCGCTGGCGGCGGGACGGGCGGGCATGTCCTGCCCGCGCTGGCGGTGATCGAGGAGCTCCGCCGCCGGGATCGTCTCGGCGCCGCGCTCTGGATTGGCAGTCACGCGGGTCTTGAAGGGGAAGCTGCCGCGGGTGCCGGCATTCCGTTCCACGCCATTCGAACCGGGAAGCTGCGGCGCTATATCGCGGCAGAAACCGCGATCGACGCCACGCGCATCCCCCGCGGCATCTGGGAAGCATGGCGAGCTCTCCGGACGTTTCGACCCGATCTAGTCTTCAGCACGGGTGGCTTCGTCAGTGTGCCGACGGTCGTTGCCGCCGCTCGCTCCGTGCCGGTGCTCACCCACGAGCAAACGGCCATCCTCGGTCTGGCGACCAGGATCAACGCCCGCTTCGCCGATCTCCTTGCCGTCTCCTACGAGGCGACCGCGCCCGCCGCGTCGAAGCGGAATCGACGGGTGGTCGTGACTGGCAATCCCGTCCGCGCTTCGCTCGCCAATGGAGATGCCAGTCGGGGTCGCGATCGTTGGGGGTTCACCAGCGATCTGCCGATGATCTACGTCACTGGTGGCGCGCGGGGTGCCAGTCCCCTCAACCAGCGCATCGCGGCGCTGCTCCCGGACCTGCTCCAGCGATGTCAGATTCTCCACCAAACCGGTCCCGGCTCCGCGAACACGGATGCCGCCGACCTTGAGCGCACGCGGGAGACCTGGCCGCAGGAGCTGCGCGACCGGTATCGAATCATGCCGTTCATTGGCGACGAGCTGGCCGATGTCTATGCCGCCGTGGACCTCATCGTGGGTCGTGCAGGCGCGGGCACCGTCGCCGAGCTGGCATTCCTCGGCAAACCGGCGATCCTCGTCCCACTTCCAGGCACCGGGGGGGACGAGCAGACCCACAACGCCCGCCTGCTGGTGGACGCCGGAGCGGCGGTCGTCCTATCCCAACCCGTTGCGACGCCGGAGCGCCTGGGGAAGGAGATCGACAGGCTCCTGGCCGACCCTGACGGTTTGGCAAGCATGGGCAAGCGGGCCCGTGCGGTCGGCCGGCCGGATGCCAGCGCACGCCTTGCCGACGAGTTACTCGCCCTCTCGGGTCTACGAAACAGCTGACGGCACGCCGCCACCCACGGCCGCCTCGATCGCCTCGGCGACAGTCGCCGCCCGGACCACCTCGATGCCACCATCAATCGGCCGCCCACGCCGGCCCAGCACCGCCGGAACGATCACCCGCGTGAAACCGAGCCGCTGGGCCTCCACGAGCCGCCGGTCAAGCTGATTGACCGAACGCAGCTCCCCGGAGAGACCGATCTCACCGACCGCCACGGTTCCTGGATCAACTCGGTCGTCCCGGAAACTCGACGCCACGGCGATGGCGATCGCCAGGTCTGCCGCCGGCTCCGCAACCCGCAATCCACCAACGACATTGGCGAAGATATCCTGTCCACCGAGGGCCAGGCCAACGCGTTTCTGAAGCACGGCGATCAGCAGCTGCAGGCGATTCCCATCGAGACCGTTGGCACTCCGCCGCGGCATCCCGAAGTTGGAGGTTGTCGTCAGCGCCTGGATCTCGACCAGGATCGGTCGCGTCCCTTCGATGGTCACTGCCACGGTCGACCCGGCGGCATTGCCGCTTCGTTCCGCCAGGAATGCCTCCGATGGATTTCGCACCTCGCGAAGTCCCTCGTCGGCCATCTCAAAGACGCCCACCTCGTCGGTCGAGCCAAACCGGTTCTTGACTGCTCGCAGGATGCGGTACTGATGGTAGCGGTCCCCCTCCAGATAGAGCACCGCATCAACCATGTGCTCCAGCACCCGCGGCCCGGCGATGGTGCCTTCCTTCGTCACATGCCCGACCAGCAGCACCGGCACACCCCGCGGCTTGGCCCACTGCATCAGACGCGCGGTGCACTCCCGCACCTGACCGACACTGCCAGCCGCCGAGCTAATCTCTTCGACATAGACGGTTTGGATCGAATCGATAATCAAGAGTCCCGGCCGCTGCTGCTCCGCGGCGTCCAGCACCTCGGCGAGGTTCGTCTCCGACAACACCCACAGGTTCTCGCCGTCGACCCCGAGCCGGTCCGCGCGCAACTTCAGCTGCTGGGCCGATTCTTCCGCCGAGACATAGAGCACCGGACCAGCGGTGTCGGCGAGTGCCGCGGCGGTCTGCAGCACCAACGTCGATTTCCCGATCCCTGGATCGCCGCCGATCAGGACGAGCGAACCGGCGACGAGCCCGCCACCGAGCACCCGGTTCAGCTCCTCGATCGGCACACCGATCCGCTCGGTACGGGTCGCTCCGAGGGCGTTGAGCGGCTGGGCGCGGGCAGCGGCGCGGGGGCGGGGGCCGGCCGTGCCACCCCCTCGCTCCTCGATCGTTTCGACCATTGTGTTCCACCCGCCGCAGCCCGGACAGCGCCCGAGATATGCCGGGCTACTCACGCCGCACTGCTGGCAGATGAAGGCGGTCTTCGGTTTTGCCATGGCGTGATGCTCCTACGATCGCGCGACCGACCGACCCTCAGGTCAGGATACCGGCCTCGCGGTGCGCTGTGCTGAATGCCGGGTGCCGTGTATGACAGCGACACCGGCATGCGCGGACACGGACCACCCGTCCGGGCCTCCCGCCGCCAGGGCGCGGTCTCAGTGGCAGTTCTCGACGTCGCCATCATCACAGGGGGCAACAACAGGGAGACGCAGCGCGGGGATGGCATGAAGCCATCCCCGCGTCGACATCGTCCTGATCGTTGACCTATGAAACGCCGGCAAGCGCCTCGACCTGCTCCAGTTTGAGAAGATCGTCCTCGACGTCAACCCGGACCATCGCTCCAGCCTGATACCGGCTGTTGAGGAGCCCCTCAGCGAGCGGGTCCTCGATCAAGTTCTGAATGATCCGTCGCAGGGGCCGGGCACCGTAGGTGTGATCGTAGCCCCGTTCGGCGATCAAATCCATGGCCGCCGGCGTGATCTCGAGCGTGATCTCCTGCTCCGCGAGCTGCGTTCGCACCCGGGTCAGCTCAAACTCCACGATGGACCGAATCTCTTCGGGAGTCAGGGAGTGGAAGACGAGAATCCCATCGATGCGGTTCAGGAACTCAGGGCGGAACGTCTGCTTCAGCTGCCCCATGACCTTCTCGCTCATCTTGTCATACTCGCGCCGCTGTGCCTTATCTTCATCCTCCTTGATCGTGAAGCCAAGGGTGAGATCCCGGGAAATCTGCTCTGCGCCAACGTTGGAGGTCATGATGATGATCGTGTTGCGGAAGTCGACCTTGCGACCCTTGGCATCGGCAAGGCTCCCATCCTCCATGATCTGGAGCAGCATGTTGAATGCTTCGGGGTGGGCTTTCTCGATCTCGTCGAGCAAGATGACCGAGTACGACTTGCGGCGCACCGCCTCGGTCAGCTGTCCGCCTTCCTCATACCCGACATAGCCTGGAGGCGCACCGACCAACCGGCTCACCGCATGCCGCTCCATGAACTCGGACATGTCAATCTTGATCAGATGGTCTTCCGAGCCGAACATGAACTCGGCCAGCGCCTTGGCCAGCAGCGATTTCCCGACACCGGTCGGACCCAGGAAGATAAAGGAGCCGATCGGCCGCTTCGGATCCTTTAGTCCGGCTCGCGCCCGGCGAACCGCCTTGGCAAGGCTGCTGATCGCTTCTTCCTGACCGATGATCCGGTCATGCAACGCCTGCTCCATATGAAGCAGCCGCTCCGATTCCTCACCGGCGATTCGCACCAGCGGAATGCCGGTCCACATCGAGACGACCTCCGCGATATCCTCTTCAGTGACGTAGATTTCATCGCCCGCATGGGAATCGCGAAGCTCTTGCTCCTGCGTGTCGATCCGGCCGCGCAGCTTGTGCTCTCGATCGCGCAGCTCGGCAGCGAGCTCAAATTCCTGACTATTGACCGCCGCTTCCAGCTCTCGCTGCAGCGACGCCAGACCTGCCAGTGCTTCTTTCAGGCTCGGTGGAGCGGCCGACCGGTACATGCGCACGCGCGACGCCGCCTCGTCGATCAGGTCGATCGCCTTGTCCGGCATGAAGCGGTCAGTCACATACCGCGCCGCAAAGTTCGACGCCGCCTTCAAGGCCTCGTCACTGATCTTCAGCTTGTGATGCTCTTCATAGAGCGACCGCACACCGGTCAGAATCTGGATCGTCTCCTCGACGCTCGGCTCATCGACTTGAACTGGCTGGAAGCGTCGCTCCAGCGCGGCGTCCCGTTCAATGTATTTCCGGTACTCGTCGAGCGTTGTGGCGCCGATCGTCTGGAGCTCGCCGCGCGATAGGGCTGGCTTGAGGATATTCGCGGCATCGACCGCTCCCTCTGCCGCGCCCGCCCCGACGAGCGTGTGCAACTCGTCGATGAAGAGAATGCTTCCGGTCTCCTTGACCTCACCGACGATCTTCTTGAGCCGCTCCTCGAACTCGCCGCGATATTTAGTGCCAGCCACCAGAGCGCCGATATCGAGGGCAACCAGCCGCTTGTTCTGCAGCTGCTCCGGCACATCGCCAGCGACAATGCGTTGCGCCAATCCTTCGACGATCGCGGTCTTGCCAACCCCTGGCTCGCCGATCAAGGCAGGATTATTCTTGGTGCGCCGGGAGAGAATCTGCATCACCCGGTCGATTTCCATCTGGCGCCCGATCAGCGGACCGAGCTTGTTCGTTCGCGCCGCTTCGGTCAGATCGACCCCAAGCGCGTCCATATACGGCGTCTTGGTCTGCTGCTTGCCCTGGTTGTAGGTCGAGCTCTGGCTCACGACCTGCATCACCTGAGCGCGTACCTTCTCCAGATTGACACCAAGGCTCTCCAGCACGCCAGCGGCGATTCCCTCGCCTTCGCGGACTAATCCCAGCAGGAGATGCTCGGTGCCGATGTAGTGGTGATTGAGACGACGCGCCTCGTCGACGGCCAGCTCGATCACTTTCTTCGCTCGTGGGGTAAGACCGATCTCGCCCATGATCATCGTCTCGCCACGACCGATAATGAACTCCACGGCCGATCGGACCTTGGGCAATTGCACGCCCATGTTGCCGAGGACGCGCGCCGCTACGCCGTCGCCCTCACGGACGAGACCCAGCAACAGGTGCTCGGTCCCAATGTAGTTATGGTTGAAGCGTTGGGCTTCTTCCTGGGCAAGTGTGAGCACCTTGCGTGCACGCTCGGTGAACTTGTCGAACTTGTCTGCCATCGTTGGCTCTCCCGCCGCGGTGAGGGCACTGGTCGTCTGACCACCCCCATTGCATGTGACTGTTCTACGATAGTGCTACGAAAAAGGCGAGTCTCTGGACGTGCACCGCGGCAGGACGACCCGATCATCGACTGCGAGCACGTCCCCGATCATCGACTGCGAGCACGTCCCCGATCATCGACTGCGAGCACGTCGTAGAGGCGACATCGGCAGGCGCATTGCTGCGTCTGCCGATCATCAACGGTTCAATTGTCAACGTACCCTCGGTCGCAATGACGCGTCCTCGGCTCATGTTACTTCGCAAGCCCCTCGCCATCGTCGGCGGGAGCGGCGGTCGGCGCTGGCGGGGCATCCTCAGGCGAGTCATCACCGTCGTCGGCAGGCTTGATCGCCTCGACGACCTCTACCACTTTCGATGCGACCGTCTCGGCGACCGACCCGAGCACGCTGGTGATCGTTCCCGTCACCGCGGAAAGCGCGCTCGACTCGTTGGTTGGCTGGTCAGTCGATGTGTCATCGACGCTCTCGCGAGCAGGAGTTTCCTCAGTGACAGATTCGCCATCATCGGCGCTACCCATCACCAGCTCAACGTCCGAGGCCGGCTCGGCCACCATCTCGCCTTCGATGACTGGCAGCGCCGTCGAGTCAGTAGGGACGACCACGTCGGCGGGGCTTTCCGCAGTCACCTCATCGGTTGTAGCGGCTGGAGCTTCAGCGACATCCGCGGAAGCCTGAACCATCGCCTGCTCCGATATGGTGCTCTCGTCGACGGCGGTCGCCGCGTCAGCAACAGCTGTATCGGCCGTCACTGGAACGACTTCCACTTCAGGTGCGTCGACATCGAGGACCGGCGTCTCCACGTCAGAGGCGTCGGCAGATGTTTGCCCTTCATCGAGATCAGCCTGCGCGCCCGCCATCGCGAAGGCCAGGGCCATCGCCGACAGTGGTTCGCCGTCCAGATCCGCCGGCAGCTCCGGTGCGACGCGGGCCTGGTTGGCACGATTGCGCTCCCGGCCACGCGGCTCATTGGCCGGCGCGGCACCGGCGTCAGCCGACTGCTCGGCCGTTGGCGCAGGGGCCGTAGTCGTTTCGACCGGCATCTCTGGCACCGCGGCGGTCGTCATGTCGTCAGAGGGGTCGCTCGCCGCCGGTGATGGCGTCGCGACGGCATCGGCGGTTTCGTCATCGGCCGGCGCTGGAGGTGCAATCGCGCCGATCTCGATCCCTTCCGCCTCAAGTGAGGCACGGATCGTCTGGACGATGCGATCGCGCTCTTCCAGGATGTCCGGGCCAAAGACCGCCATCAGGTCGGTGTCCGGCGTGTCAAGAGCGCGCCGAAGGCTGAGACCCATCCGGCGTCGCTGGGGGTCGATCCGGATGATCCGCAGAATCAAATCCTGCCCCTCGGAGACGACCTGCTTGGGATGGGTGATCCGCTCGTCGGCCAGCTCCGACACGTGGATCAGCCCCTCGATGCCATCTTCGATGCGCGCGAAGGCTCCGAAGTTGGCGAGCTGCGTCACGGTGCCATGCACCAGTTGACCGACCTCATAGGCCGCGGCGACCCGGCTCCAGGGTTCTGCCTGGGTCCGCTTGATCGAGAGGGCAATCTTCTTTTCCTGAGAGTTGATCCCCAGGACGTAAACATCGACTTCTTGCCCGACCTTGAGGACTTCGCTTGGATGGCGCACGCGGCTCCAGGAAAGCTCCGAGAGGTGGACCAGTCCGTCAGCTCCGCCGATATCGACAAAGGCGCCGAAGTCGCAGATCGAGGAGACCCGACCCTTGCGAACCTCGCCCTCCTTCAACTCCTCGATCAGCCGCTCCTTCATCACGTCGCGCCGTTCCTGGATCGCCTGGCGCTCGGAGAGGATGAGACGGTTGCGATGCCGGTTAATCTCGATGACCTTCAGCGGCAGCATCGTGCCGATCAGGCGAGCCATGTCGGCCTGCTTGCTCGCCTCATCGCCACCGCGAATCTCTGAAACCTGTGAGGCCGGGACGAACCCGCGAACACCATCGAGATTGACCAGCAGACCACCCTTGTTGTAGTTGGTGACCTCGGCCTCAATCACGTCGTTCGCTTCGTAGATCTCCTGGAGCCGCCGCCAACTCTTCTCCTGGCGGGCACGGTCGATACTGACGACCGCATGCCCTTCCTGGTTTTCTGGCTGAACGACAAAGACGAGGACGGTGTCGCCCACGTTCAACGTTTGCCGCTCGTCGTTGTTCAAGCTGGAAAACTCGCGGGACGGTACCACGCCCTCGGACTTCGACCCGATGTCGACGAGGAGTTCCTCCCGGTCAACATGCATGATGATGCCGTCCATGACATCCCCATATTTCAGGGTCTTGTAGTCATGGGTGGGGTCGTTGAGATACTGCTCCATGAGCGATGCCGCATCGAAATCGCCCCCGTCACCGTTGGCGACGGCCCCCGTCAGGACATCCGGCTCAGGCTGAGGTGCCTGCTCAACCACTGCTGATGCCACCGGAATATCGGTGTCCGCGGGTAAAGTTTCCTGGCGATTCTCGCTCACGTCCGTGCCGTCCATACACCTTCCTTAAAAACCGGAGAAACGCGGGACGCCTCCCAGCCACGCGGCACCCCCCTTCGACGGTGCCCGCGCAGTCCGGAAAGCTGTGAGTCATAGTATACCGTCGGCCCATGAGGCACGCAACCGCGCCAGCCCCTATTGGCTGGGCAACACCGTCGTTGACGAGCGCCAGAGCCACCATCTCCGACGTCGTACCATCACCTCACCACCACTGAGATGGCGCCGTCGGAGCGTCAGTCGTCAGGCAGCGAACGTCGACGCGTCGAGCGTTACGGCAGGCAGTGGTCGGCCACAGCCCATCGCTATCGAGGGGCCACTACAGTACGGCCACCAGTGGTTGCCGCGCACCGAGGGAACGAAGCGACGCCCCAAGTGCGGTCAGGGCACCCCGCATTTCCGGCTCGTGGACCCAGCCCATATGACCGATCCGAACGATCTGATCGGCGATAGCGCCCTGCCCCTTCTGCGCTTCCACCTGATGGTCTCGTCGCAACGTTCTGAGCAGGTCGTCTACCTCCACCCCCGCCGGAGGTTGAAACGACGTCAGGGTATTGGACGCATAGACCGGGTCGGCGAATAGCTTCAGTCCGAGGTCCCGGATGCCCGCCCGGGTCAGCTCCCCCATCGCCGCGTGCCGCGCCCATACGGCGTCCACCCCCTCCGCCGTGATCATCTGAAGCGCCGCGTGATAGGCGTAGAGGAGCGTCAGGGGCGGCGTTGTCGGCGTCATGTTCGCCATCGCGCTCTCCCGCGCGGCCGTCAAGTCCCAAAAGAAGCGCGGGAAACGAGCGCTCCGGTGGGCATCCCACGCTCGCGCACCGACGGCGGCGATCAGCAGACCCGGCGGGCACATCCAGGCTTTCTGCGACCCTGACAGGACGAAGTCAAGTCCCCAGGCATCGGTTTCCAGCGGCAGCCCGCCCGCGGAGCTGACGGCATCGACCACCGTCAACGCACCATGATCGCGCGCGACCTGCGCCAGCTCTGGCAGCGGATTCGTCACCCCGGTCGAGGTCTCGTTATGCGTCAAGAAGACCCCCTTCACCGGTGCGCCGCCGTCGAGCGCGCCGGCCAGGGCCTCCGGTGTGACGGCCGAGCCCCATGGCACATCGAGTCGCCGCACGTCCAGACCGAACCGTGCGGCGATCCGCGCGAAGCGATCGCCAAAGTCGCCGCAAACCGTCGCCAGCACCGCATCGCCGGGAGAGAAGAGATTGACGATGGCGACCTCCCAGCCCGCCGAGCCGGAGGCCGGCCAGACGAGAACGTCGCCCTCGGTCCGGTGAATCTCCCGCGCCAGGCAAAGGATCTCCCCAAACAGGGCTTTAAACTCTCCACCGCGATGAGGGATCATCTCGCGCTGCATCGCCTCCAGCACCGCCGGGGGGAGTGGAGTCGGCCCAGGCAACCGGAAGTTCGTGGTCATCGCGTCATCCTCCTCGTCGCCCGCGTTCGGCGGGAGTCTGGTGCCGTGTCAGTAGTTTGCGGAGTATAGGAGGAACGGACATCTGGTGACCGGTCGAATCGCGCGTCCATCGTGCTAGAATCGGCTGCCGACCCGGGATGTCAGCAACGCATCGGCCACAGGTCAGACGTAGCCGTCGAAACGGAACGCCCTGGCGGCCTCCGAGCCACACGGTTCACGTCGGATACAGGCATGGACGTCACGCTTTCACCGCGCTCCCGCTCCATCGTCGCCTGGGTCGCCGTCCTTGCCGGTGGACTGGTGCTGTTCGAAGCGGCCCATGCGCTGAAGCCCTTCGCCTGGGCCATCATTACCGCCTACGTCCTTCACCCCCTGGTCGCCCGCATCCACCGCCGGACCCGGCTGCCGAAGCAACTGGTCGCGGGCTGGCTCTACGTCCTGCTGGCGCTGATCTTCACGATCTTGCTCATCAACCTCACTCCGCCGCTCGTCTCCCAGGTCGACGATCTGCAGCAAGAGCGCATCCCAGACGTCATCAATGAGATCGAAAATTGGCTCGACCGTCGTGAGGACGACAGCTTCGCCGGTGTCGACACCGCGTTCATCGAGGAGCGATTGTCGGCGCTCGGCCAACAGCTCGGTCAGGTACTGAGCACCGAGGCGGTGCCCCTCCTGCTCTCGACCTTTTCCTTTGCCATCGAGCTGTTGATCTATCTGATCTCCTCGTTCTATCTGATCGTCTATGGTGATCGATTCGTTCAGTCGATCCGCGGGCTCCTGAGCCGGCGGTATCATCGCGAATTCGACCGTGTGATTGCGGAGATCAACACGACCCTTGGCGCCTATATCCGCGGGCAATTGGTGCTGGTCGTGATCATGTCGACGGCGTCCTACGTGGTGCTGCGGATCCTCGACGTCGACTACGCGCTGTCGCTCGCCATCGCCACCGGCTTTCTTGAGCTGATTCCATTGATTGGCCCCTGGACCGCCGCTGCCGCGGCCGTCACCATTGCCCTGTTTCAGGAGACGACGCCATTCGGGTGGTCGCATGCCACGTTTGCTCTCGCACTGGGGCTCCTCTATTTCGCCCTTCGCCAGATGGAAGACACGTTTGTGATTCCAGTAGTGATCGGACGGATCGTCCACCTCCATCCGCTCCTGGTCATCTTCGCCCTGGTCGTCGGCACATCGCTCGGAGGCGTCCTCGGCCTGATCCTCGCCGTCCCGATCGCGGCGGTGCTTAAGATATTGGTCGCCTTCTTCTTTGCCAAACTGACCGTGCGGGAGGTTCGTCACGTCGAGGTCGTTGCCTCGCGGCCAGATCTGGAGCGGCTGATGGGCGGGTTTCCCGATCGACTCAACGAGACGGTGGTCCTCCTGATCGAACCAGGCGCCGTCAACTGGACCGATCTGGCCCTGGTTCAGCAGATCGCCGAAGACGCCGCTGACCACGCCATCAGTCTCTCTACCGTCACGTCAGACGGCGTGGCCGGTGCGCTGACGACGGCCGCCGGCATCCCGACAACGACCGTTCCTGCCGGGCTCCCGGTCGCGCTCGATGCGGTGCCGGTCTAACGCTGGACGTTGCGCCACTCGCCGCGGCGAGACGCCTTGCGTCTGTGAAGCGTTTTCAGTGTCATGTTGTCGATTGCTCTGATGCCGGCTCGGCAAGTGAATGAGGTGGCCGATTGGCGACCGTTATCTCTCACTGGACGCGACGAGGAGAACGCTATGACGCAGAAAATCACCCCGTTCCTCTGGTTCGACGATCAGGCCGAAGAGGCAACGAACTTCTATGTGTCGATCTTCAAGAACTCGGAGGTCCTGAGTGTTCGTCGCCTGGGGAACGCTGGACCGGGTACGGAAGGAACCGTCATGGGGACATCCTTCCGGCTCGAAGGGCAGGAGTTCATGGCGCTCAATGGCGGTCCAGCGTTCACGTTCACGGAGGCCATCTCGCTCTTTATCGACTGCGCGTCGCAGGACGAGGTTGACGACGTGTGGGAGAAGCTTTCCGCGGGAGGTGAGACGAGCCGGTGCGGTTGGTTGAAGGACCGGTATGGGCTGTCATGGCAGGTCATTCCGTCGGTCCTTGGTGACATGTTGACAGACCAGGATCCCGAGCGGGCGGGCAGGGTGATGGAAGCCATGATGCAGATGATTAAGATTGACATCGCCGAATTGAAGCGGGCCTACGATGGGGCATAGCGTGCAGACGCGCCCGTGATGAAACGCGGGGAAGCCGGGAGGAACCCCTGCGAGGGCCCGCACTTATCGAGAGGCGACGTCAGGTCCGCCCGACTCAGTCGAACGTCTGGCGCCGTGGTGGGGGCGCAGTGTCAGCAGCTTGAGCGGTACACGATCAGCCGCGGGTGATCCCTTCGCGCCCATGAACGCTCGATTGCCTTCCAACGTTCCGAAGGTGGCGCGGATCGTCGTACAGCACCAGCTCAGGCTCGATCTTCTCGGCCGTTACATGAATCAACCCCACGCCGAAGTGCGGTTGCCAGCGCCTGTCGGTCGCCGACCCCGGATTGAAGAGAATCGTCCTCTCGTGCAGCTCGATCAACGGAATGTGACTGTGCCCATAGACCACACAGTCAACGCGGCCCGCGAATCGACGCTTCGCCTCGGATCGGGCGGTCCGGCCGGTATGCCCGTGGAGCAGGGCAAAGGCGAACCGGCCAACAATGAACTCAACCGTTTCGGGTAAGAGATCCCGGAGCTCGGCGTCGTCGTTGTTTCCAACCACCGCGACGACGGGAGCGACCGCGCCTAGCCCCTGCAGGACGCTGGCCGTTGCCACATCCCCCGCGTGGAGGATCAGGCTCGCCTCAAACCGGGCGAAGAGCTCTGCGATCTCCGGGGAGAGACGGCGGGCTCCCCGGGCATAAACGTGCGTGTCGGCGACGACACCGATTGTCAGCGGCGGCTCAAACGAACGGCGGTCGGTGGTCCGAAAAAGCTCAGCCGATCGGGCCAATCCCGGCCTCGCTCAATGTCCGCCGCACTTCTGCGACATCGCGGTCAGCCAGCGGCTGCAGCGGTGGACGCGGTGCTCCGCCATGCAGCCCGACCGTGTCGAGCGCTGCTTTCAAACCCGGGATACCGAAGCGGGAGGTCACTGCCGCATTTGGCGCGAGCAGCTTGAGCTGCTGCGCTCGCGCCGCATCATGGTCCCCCAGGTCGAAGCAGCGCTCGATCTCCTTACAGGCGGCGGGAGCGACATTGCCGAGCGCGAGAATCCCGCCCGTCGCCCCGAGGCACAGTGCCGGGTAGAGAAAGCTCGCCGACCCCGCCAGCACCGCAAAGTCAGGCGATGCCGTCGCGATCATCTCGCCGACCTTCGGTGCGTTGCCACCTGAATCTTTGATCCCGACGATATTCGGATGAGACGAAAGCTCCGCGACCAGCGCGGTCGGGAGATCGACCCCGGTGTACGCCGCCATGACATAGACGATGATCGGCACCGGTGAGGCATCCGCCACGGCGTGATAGTGCGCCAGATAGGCGGCCTGGTCGTAGCGCGGCTTGTAGTAGTGCGGTGTGACGATCAGCGCGTAGTCGATCCCCATCTCCGCCGCCCGCCGGGTCAGCGCGATGGTTCCCCGCGTCGACTCGACGCCAGTCCCCGCCATCACGACCTTCCGGCTGGCAATCGACGCCGTTCCGGCCTCGATCAGACGAAGCTTCTCCGTCTCGTCCAGGGTGACGTATTCGCCGTTCGATCCCATGATGACCACGCCATCAAGCGCTGATCCGGCGTAGACCTCCATGTTCGCGCGATAGGCGCCGAGGTCCAGCTCGCCGTCGTCTCCAAACGTCGTCGCGACCGGGGCGAAAACCCCGCGCGGGAGCTGTGTTTTGGCCACGATCCGTCCCCTCCGTGAAAGACCTACCGCTCGTCCAGAACCGAGAAGATAATGCCGCTGGCGACGCTCGCCACAATCGCACCCAGCACCGCCCCCCACGCCGTAACCTCCATGCCAGGGGTCAACCATGATGCCAACCCGAAGAGAGCCGCGTTGATCACCAGCGAGAAGAGCCCGAAGGTGAGGCAGGTGAGTGGGAGCGACAGCAACCGAATCACCGGCCGGATGAATCCGTTGAGCAGCCCGAGAATCACCGCAAAACCGAAGACGGCCACCCGATCCGCATAGCGCACCAATCGTTGCTCGGAGAGCGATCCGACGGTCAGGGCGGCGACGGCGTTCGCCAGCACGTAGGCGACCAGCCGCATGATCATGCCCCGGATGCCGCAGGTGTCCCGGCCGCGGTCAGGACGGAGAATCCAGCAAACAGGTGGCGAGCGGTCCGGCCGCTCACGTCGTCGGGTGCTCTGCCGAGAGCGATCGCGTCGAGGGCGTCGGCCATCGCCGGCAGCAGCATCGGGTCCATCGGGCTCTCGTCGTGAGCGGGATAGACGGTCCGAATCGACGGCGCGAGACCGGCGAGCATCCGCATCGTCCCGCGATACACCTCCAGGTCCGAGTGATCGAGCTGGGCATAAAGGGCGCCGGGATAGGCCGCGTCGGTACTGAAGAGGATGCCGTTCTGGCGATCGAGGAGCACGACCCCACCCGGTGAATGACCCGGTGCCGCCAGGACCTCTAGTGTCCGGTCGCCGAGATCGATCGCCTCACCGCCCTGGAGCAACCCGGTCGGGTGTGCTCCCGGAATCACCGCTGAGGAGAGATCGAATGCGGCTGGGAAGGGGCCACGCAGGCGATCCGGTGCCAGAAACCGCCGTAATCGGTCGTTGTCGACGCCCCGCTCCAGATCAGCGGCTTCCGCGCGATGAACGAGAATCTCCGCCTCGCCAGCAAACTGATGAGTCCCGCCGATGTGGTCCCAGTGAGCGTGACTGTTGACGACGGTGAGGGAAAGATCGGTCAGACCTCGCACCAACGAGTGGATGTCGCCGACACCCATCCCGGTGTCGATCAGGACGGACCGCGCCGACCCGGTAATGAGATAGGATTTGACCTCTTCCTCGTGAAGCGGCTCAACGATCGTGATGATGCCAGGCTCGGGACGCCGCACCTCGAACCATCCCTGCACCAATCGCTCCGGGTCCACCACTCCTCCTTCACACCGCCTGACTAACGCGTCATTCCCCGGATCGATTATACGAGGCGATCCCAGGGCAGGCTCCACCGCGGCGGCTCCTATGGTTCACATCGCGTCGACCCCCACCATGTCCCGATATTGAGAGCCCATCTCGCCTGTGCTATCATTCGGGAAGTTATGGTCAAGCCCGGAGACGGCTGCTCCTCAGGGGCGTCGACGCGCCGGGGAATCGCGCTTCGTGCAAGGCACTGCCCATGGACACGCCTGAAGCCGTCGGCTGTCCGGTTGCTCGCACCGCTGACATCATTGGCAACAAGTGGACTCCGCTAATCGTTCGCGACCTTGTCTGGGGTGAACGTCGGTTCAGCGAGCTGGAGCGTTCACTGCGGGGGATCAGTCCCAAGACACTCTCCGAACGGTTGAAACGCCTTGAAGAATCAGGAGTCCTCCGCCGCCGCTGCTTCGCTGAGGTTCCTCCTCGCGTCGAATACTCGCTGACTGACAAGGGGCACGCGCTCCTGCCAGTGATCGAGAGCATGCGGGCGTTCGGTGCCGTCTGGCTCGCCGATGACAGCTGCGGGGATGAGGAGACGGTCGACCTCGACCAAACCGAGATTCGGCACCTCGCCGGCGTCCAGTAGGGCCGGCGTCTCCACGCGCGCCCTTCGGCCCTGGCTACGGCGCCAATACCCCGTCAACATCGTTCCATCGAGCATCTCGGTGGACCGATCACTGATGCCTCCCGGATCGACGATCGCTCCACGGTCGTTGTTGAGCGCCGCCGCCCTACCACGCCGTGGCATGCACACCCGGACCAGGCATCACCAGACTGGCGCGGTATACTGCGCGACCAGACATCCGGCGCACCAGCGAGCGCCACACAACACGACGGAGGCACGACCGGCCATGACGGCCATTGCACCTGCACCCCTGCCGGGAACCGCCCAGCGGCCACCCTCCGGGCGACGGCACCGCGTCTTCTCTGGGATCCAACCATCTGGGAATTTCCACATCGGGAACTACCTGGGCGCGATTCGAAACTGGGTCGCCCAGCAGGCAACCGACGACAGCATCTTCTGCATCGTCGATCTCCATGCTCTCTCGCTGCCAACCAGCTCGGCGGGTCTGCGAGGCAACACGCTGGCCCTGGCGAACGTGTTGCTGGCGGCAGGGATCGACCCCACGCAGTCGATTCTCTTCGTTCAGTCCGATGTGCGGGAACATACTGAGCTTTCCTGGATGCTGAACTCGGTCACTCAGGTGGGCGAGCTGCGGCGGATGATCCAGTTCAAGGAGAAATCTGCCGGTCACGGCGAATCCGTTTCGGCGGCGCTCTTCGACTATCCCGTGCTCCAGGCCGCCGACATCATTCTCTATGACACCGATCTCGTTCCGGTCGGCGAGGACCAGCGGCAGCACATCGAGCTGACGCGGGACATCACCGAACGCTTCAATGCGCGATATGGCCAAACATTCGTGCTCCCGAAGGCGGACATCAAACCGGCCGGAGCCCGGATCATGGGGCTTGACGACCCAACCAAGAAAATGAGTAAGAGCTCGTCTGTCGCCCACAGCTACATCGCGCTCTCCGACGACACGGATACGATTCGACGCAAGTTTCGCCGGGCCGTGACTGACTCTGGCAGCACCGTCACCGCTGGGGCCGATAAACCGGCCCTCACGAACCTGCTGACCATTTATTCCCTGTTCAGCGAGGAGGCGATCCCAGCGATCGCGGCCCGGTATGAAGGCAAAGGGTACGGCGCCTTCAAACAGGACCTGGGTGATGTTGTGGCCGACGCCCTCGCGCCCATTCAACAACGCCTCTCCGAGCTGACCGACGACCCGACCATTGCGCCAGCCGCGCTTGCGGCCGGTGCTGAGCGGGCGCGCTCTATCGCCGCGGCAAAGATGGCCGACGTTCGGGAACGGATGGGGCTCGGGCTTCCACTCCCCCGATAGGAGGATCGATCGGTCGTGGCAGGTGCGCCAACACCGGAACGGTCCACCGGGTGCCCTGGAGGCGACGCTGATACCCAGGGTTGACAACCCCGCGGCATTCCCACCCCCCAGGTCGCGCGGGCGCATTCCTCGGGGATCATGGGTGGTTCTCGCCGTCTCCCTACTGGTCAGGGTCCCGGCGACGCCCGCTGCTACCACGAGCAGCGCTGGTCACGATCCCACGGTAGCCTCCTCCACCGCTCATAGCGTGATGGCGGCACCTCCTTCCCCGGTGCTCAGGTCCTCTTCGAAGGCGTCAGCCATCATGCTTTGGGACTTTCAGTCGACGAGACGGCTGCCAATCACGCCGCTCTATCACGACGGCATCCTCTATCTCGGTGATGACGCCGGGTTTATCTATGCCGTCGATGCCGAGAGCGGGCTCGGCCGCTGGAGCGTCTCGACTGCCGGTCGGATCACCGGAACGCCGACCCTCGTCGACCGCATCCTGTACGCGCCGAACGACGATTTCGTTAGCCTCGATGCGGTCCGCGGCACCCTTCTCCTCCAGGTGCAGAGCGATCGCCGCCAGGTTTCCGGTCTCGCGGTCGTCGATGGCATGGTGATCGCGACCGGGCTGCGAATTCCGACTGGCTTCGTGCAGGCCATGAACCCGGTGACCGCGATCGAGCAATGGCGGGTCGACCTTCCCGCCATTGTCATCGGGCCGCCTCAACTCGCTGGCGATCGTCTCGTGGTCGCCACCAGCGGGGGCGAGCTGCTCGCGATCATGACTGGTACCGGACGGGTCGCCTGGCGAGCATCGTTCCCTGGCGCCATCCACTATGCACCAGCGGTCGGCACGGACACGGTGTTTCTCCTCAGCACCCTAAGAGCCGGCACAGTAGTCACCGCGGTCGATCGCATGACAGGCATCGAACGGTGGCGCGCATCGTTGCCCGGGTCTCCCCAGCTCTCGCCTGTCATCGCCGGCCGGCTCATCGTCGTGGCCACCGGAGACACCATCATCGCGCTCGACGCCCAAACCGGCGCGACCGCCTGGAACCACCACCAGGCAACTTCTGTCAGCACCCTCACGGCCGGTACGATCGGCGAGGTGCTGGTAGGGACTCGCGATGGCTCGGTGGAAGGTCTATCGACCGGCGATGGAACAGAACGATGGCATTGGCGTTCCCGTCACCCATTGCCAGTCACGGGCCTGGTTCGGACCAGGGGCGCCCTCTATGTGGTGACCGGATCACACCTGATCGCGCTCGCGCCACCTGCAGTCTGAGCGAGTCTCACCCTCGATCGCCGCCCGTCCCGTTCCATCGATGAAAGCCGCCCGGGTGCAGAGTGCACCCGGGCGGCTCGTGTTCTCCGGGAGCGCGGCGGTGATCGCTTTCCCGGTCCGCGGATCAGGCCCGGTCAGCAGGCGATGCCCGCATCGTAGATGCCGCCGAAGTCGGTGGTCCAGTACCAGTCGTACCTGGAGGATGCGTTGTAGCCCCGACCAATACCAATGGCGGTAAACGTCGCGCTGAGCATAATCGCATTGTGACTGGGGCTGTTGCGCCACTGGGAAAACACATCGGCGGCGCTCGCCCTTCCGGCGGCGATGTTTTCCCCCTTGTACGTGGAGAACCCGTAGCCGTGGTCAACGATATTTCGTGACCAGGTCACCCCATGCAGCAAATCGTGGCTGAAGTAGTTGTTGTTCGCCATCTGATTGCTATGGTGATCGGCCGCGGCGCCAAGCGTCCGCGAAAAGTGCAGCGCCGGGAGCCGGTAGTTGGCCCGATAGGTATTGATCAACTGGAGAAACGCCCGCTCCTCGGCATCGGGACAAAAGTTCGCGGCCTTAATCGGATGCGCGATTGGAGACCCATCCGGCGCTCGTGGGGCAGCCATCCCCACGGCGCCAACACTGCCAGCAACGGTAACTGCCAGCAGCACGGCCCCAATCCCACGCAAAGCATGGGACATGCGTTTCGATTCCCTCCCGCCCGGACAACGCCGCGTCAACCATCCCCGGTCGGCGTAAGAAATCCCACGGCACCAGCCCCCATGAGACTCCTCACGCCACCATTTGGCGCGTTCAAAACGTTATCCGGGCCAGGCAAGAGCCTACCATCCAGGTCCTGTACGAACAAGGGCAGACGTACCCTGGACACAAAGTCAAGGATCGATTGGCTACTAAAACGGGATCAATGGTGCTGATGTGGCCGTACCGACTCCTGATCGAACACGATCGATCAGACGGCAGCCGGAGTGGCGATCTTTTCTCGTTTTTCCATGATGTTCGTGGAGTGGCCGGCGTCAAGGCGCGCCTTCGGATCGTAGAACGTGACCGCGTGGTTAACCGCGGTGACTGCCTCCGCCGCACCGGTGGCAATCAATTTGAACTTTGCGGTGTAGCTGGCAATGTCCCCGGCCGCGAAGACCCCCGGGATGTTGGACGCCATTGTCGTCTGATCGACGACGATTTGGTTCCTCTGGAGGTTAAAGCCCCACGTCTTCAGCGGCCCCAGGTCCGCCACGAACCCGATCGCCACAATCAACTCCTGGGCCGGGACGGTCTGCTCATGCCCCTCCGCATCCGTGAACGAGACGGCTTGCAGGTCGCCATCACCTCCGCTATGCAGGCGTGAGATCTCGCACCCCGGGTATCGAAGGTCAACTGACGATGCCTCGAGTTCCTGAACGGTCGCCTCATGAGCGCGAAAACGAGATCGATGGATCAGGGTGACGTGGCGGGCGACCGGCTCCAGGGTCACCGCCCAGTCGACCGCTGAGTCGCCGCCGCCGACGATCACGACATCCTTATCGCGGAAATCCTCGACCCGCTTGGCGAAGTAGTGAACGCCCCGTCCTTCAAGCTCTTTCACGCCCGGGACATCGATCCGCTTCGGTTCGAAGGCGCCAACCCCCGCGCAGACGATGACGCTGCGACTCCACCTCACCCCCTGGCTCGTCCCGAGGCGAATCACGCCATCCTCGAGCCGTTCCAGTTCCAGCACTTCTTCGTTCAACCGGATCGTTGGCTCCCCACGCCTCGCCTGGAGATCGCACTGCTCCACAAAATCCTTCGCCAGAATCCGGGGGAAGCCGATCACATCGTAGATGTACTTCTCCGGATAGATCGCCGTCAGCGCACCGCCGACTTCTTCCAGCGAATCGATCACCTGCGTCCGCGCCCCGCGCAGACCGGCGTAAAATGCGGCGAACTGACCCGTCGGCCCGGCCCCGATGATCGTGATGTCATAGAGATCGCGCTCCGGCGTGGCGCCGTTCGGGGAAAGGTCGCTCATCTGGTCGCTCACGGGGGTCGAACTCCTCCCAGGCGTGCGCTGTTATCGGTCCACGAAGAACCCGGCGCTTTCGATCTGGCGAGCCACGTGGTGCTGGACGCCGCTCCCGCCATTCTAGCATCGGCGGCATGACGTTTCGTTCCGAGTCGACCCCTGCGTTGGGCGCGGAGTACAAGCCCATGATGGCCTCGGGCTCAAACGTGGATGCCAAGGCACCCGTTGCCGCCCCACGGAGCCCACCGTACAATGCGGCTCGGCACATCAGCGCCTGTCACATGTCAGACATCTACGTTGCGGAGGAGTTCATCGTGATGGCTCAGGCCCCGACCGTTCGCGCGCCCCGGAGTCTCGACGCGCTGCTCTCCCATCGTGGCAGAGACCTTCCCAGCCCGCGCGTCGGTGATCCCCGCGACTCGGCCGGCTTGATCTCCTTCTCGTTCGGCTTTCCAGATCTCGCTTCCCTTCCGGTGGAAGAGGTCATCGATGCCACCGCCCGCGCCCTCCGCGACGACGGCGCCTGGGCCCTCCAGTATGGGAAGAGCACCGGCTATCCTGGTCTGGTCGAGCAACTTCGCCGCAAGCTGGAGCGCGACCAGGGCATCACGGCGTCGCCGGAAAACATCCTGATCACCGCCGGAGGGTCGCAGGCGCTTCAGCTCGTCCTCGATCTGCTGGTCGATTGGGGCGATACGGTGATCACCGAAGCGCCGACGTGGTTAGGCGCGGTCTTCGCCTTCAAGAACCTTGGGGTCAACGTCGTGAGTATCCCGGTCGACGACCAGGGTACCGATACCGCCGCCCTGGAGCAGGAGCTGCAGCGGCTTCAGGGAGAAGGAATCGCCCCGAAGTTCATCTACGTCATCTCGAACTTTCAGAATCCGAGCGGCATCTCAACGACGCTGAAGCGGCGTCAACGGCTGGTCGCCCTGGCTCAGGAGTACGGCACCCTGATCCTGGAAGATGACGCCTATCACGACCTCCGCTATAGCGGCGACCCCATCCCACCGGTCTACACGCTCGACGACAGCGGCTCGACGATGTACCTCGGCACTTTCTCGAAGACAATGGGCGCTGGCATGCGGCTCGGCTGGCTCGTGGCCGCGCCCGAGATCATCACCAAGCTATCCGTGCTCAAGATCGACGGCAGCACCAATGTCTTCGGGGCGCACGTCGCGGCTGCCTGGATACCGGAACATCTCGACACCCATGTGGCTCGGCTTCGCGAAACCTACCGTCACCGCCGCGACCTGATGCTTGCCGCCCTCGACCGGCACATGCCGCCGGGAACGGTCTGGACCCGGCCGGACGGCGGCTTCTTTATCTGGGTCACCTTCCCGGCGGGCGTCGACACAAACCGGATGCTGCTTCAGGCGCGTGAGCGCGGGGTGGAGTTTCTGCCCGGAGCGACCTGCTACGCGGACGGCCGTGGCATTGACCAGCTCCGCCTCTCGTTCTCGTTTGCCACCGACGACCAGATCGAGCCTGGGATCAAGATTCTGGGAGAGATTGCCCACGGGGAACTGCTCGAAGATGGGCGCCCATAAGGCCGACCGCGGCGGGCGAACAGCCCGTTCATGGCAAGGTCTGGATATCCGGGCGCAACTCGCCCGGCTGATCCCGGTCCGTTAGCCGGCGGCAGGGGTCGGAGAAGTGCCATCCGGGTCCGTGACCGGATGACCCGGTGGATCGTCGACCGTCCCGTCCCCGTCGATCGGCGTCGGCCCGACACCGTTGAAGTCAGACCCGGGGTCGGGGAGCTCGGTCGAGGCAGGTGGTGACGGCAGCATGTCGGGCGCCGCGGCCGGTGCTGGAGGAACCGCCCCAGGAGTCGGCGTTGGCGCAGGCGGGAGGTCGCCCGGTCGCACGGTGATCACCCAGGTCGCGGTCGTCGCGCCACTGCGGTCCGTCGCGTAGACATAGGCCGTCGTCGCCTTCTGCACCGAGGGCGCCCGCCACAGGAGACTCGCCGGTTCGCCGTCGGTCAGGCTCCCGACCAGCATGGCGTCGCCGGTCGCGTCCGGATCAAAGAGAGTGTTGGGCGATTGGACGGGCCAGCTGCCGGTCGAACTGTCGACCACCAGACGTCCGTGACCGGTCACCGTCAGATAGACCAGTGAACCGCTCACCGCGGAGATCGGACCGCTCAAGGCCGCGGCGACCGGACCGGCATCCTCGGCGCCGAGCACCTGAGTCTGGCCAGTCGCGACGACATGACCGGACTCCGGGTCGACGACCGAGAAGGTCACCAGGAGATTTCCAGCGACCAGCGGGGCCGCCCATTCCACGGCAAACCCACCGGCGTTTGGATAGGTCGACCCGCCAGTCTGCAGGAATGTGCCACCATCGGTCTTCAACAGCACATCAGCCGTGCCATGCAAACCGACAGTCGCCACCTGGCCCGCCTGGATCGTCTTGGGTATCCCGAAGGTGATGCCGGCATCGACCGCGGTGTCGGATGACGCCTGCGACTGGTCAGAGGACGCCGGACCCAGCCGGTCCTCGTCGCCGCCTCCAACTGGTGCATCGATACCGGGCGAGCTGTCCGAGACCGTCCCATCGACGCTCTCCGAATTGGGTGCTCCCGCGCCAATCTCGGCCGAGAGTGAATCATCCGTGCTGTCATCCGCCTGAGCATCTGACTCGGCCGGATCGACTGGCTCTTGTTGGTCACCGGCGGGGACCGTCTCGTCGATCCCGCCGCCGCTCTCGTCTGGCTGCTCGGCTGGGAGTTCGACCGTTGCGGGCGCTGGCTGGCTGAGGACAGTCAGCGAGTTGGCGAGCGAGAGCGTGTCGGTGTCGGTCAGCCCCTGGCTATTGACCGAGTAGACGACATCCCCAGATTGCCAGTAGACGAGGTCGTAGATTGGTGTCAGGTCCTGCCAGGCGGCGAATCCCTGAACGCTGGCGTTCTGCTCGAGCTGGACATTACGGTCATACCAGGAAAAAGCTGGGATCTCGCCCCCGACCGTGCCGGTAACCTCAAGAAACATCGGATCCCCGCCGGAGATCATCCAGTAGAGGCTGTAGGAGTCACCGCTGGTCTGCACGGCCGGCTCGCCGCTGAACGGCGCCGGAACCGAGGAGGGAACAAGCACCGTGAATCCAAGGTCGAGCCGGGCGGCTGTCTCGGCGCTGAGCCAGTCCACTGCCTGAGCAGCGCTGGCGATCCTGGCCGGAGGCGCCGCGGGCGCTGCCACGGCCCGTGCCACCGGGAGCCATATCAGAGCAGCCATGAGCAGGATGGCGGTGAACGCCACACGCGACCCGCGACGTCCGCCACCCGCAGGAGGGGGACCGTCCATTCGTCGAACGTTCACGACCGTTTCAACCTCGCCATGTGCTGAGCCACAGGGAACAGACGACCCAATCTTGATCGGTGCCTCGGAGGCACTGTTCGATTGAGAGGGTACCATCTCTTGAGCCGGGGAGACGACGGTTCGTCTCGGAGGACGCTGGATCAGGTATCGCGGGTTGACCGTATGATCTACGGGGTCTCGACTCGCTCGATCCGAGCGTCGCCGAGACGGATGTAGGGTGCCCCATCGATGCTCGCGCCGGACGTCGTCAGTGAGATCGCGATCCGGTTCGTTCCCGCCCGAAGCACCGACGCCGGAAGCGCGAACGAGATCTCTTTCCAGGGCGCAATCGCGCCCTCGTCGCCCGCCGCACAGATGCAGTCATCGAACGGACTTGGGTCGTCGAAGCCGACGCTGCCATTGACCGCCACGGACATGGTCGCATCGGTGGTGGGGTCATCGTCGTCTAGCCCCGAGACAAAGAAGGTCACCCCCTTTGACGGCACGCGGCTCAACGTGAAACGCAGAGTCGCACTCGGGTAGGCGCTCTCCGTTCCGAACACTCCGACCGATGCCTCGCCAAACCGATCCGATTCCCCGGCCGAGCTCGCTCCCTGCCAATCAGTCGCTGAGAAACTCGCGATCGTACCCGCCCCAAGTGATGACTCCGGGGCGGTTCCCGGCGGCGTTTCTTCGGCCACCGCCACGCTCCCACTGATTGGCTCGATCCGCACCACCGGCTCCGGTGTCGGCTCCGGAGTATCGGTAGGCGGCGGTTCGGGTGTCGCGGTCGGCTCTGGCTCCGGGGTGTTCGTTGGCAGCGGCGGCGGCGTATCAGTCGGGGCCGGCGTATCAGTCGGGGCCGGCTCCGAGGTCGCAGCTGGGAGCTCGGTCGGCGCAGCAGTCGATGTCTCGGTGGGTTGGGGAACGGATGTCGATGCGTCCGGGGGTGACGTGGCCGTCGATACGGCGGTGGATGTCGCCAGAATCGCGCCGGAGATCGAGACCGGCGTAGGCTGCCCGTGTTGCGATCCCGCTGCCGGTGGCTCGCCAGGCGCTGAAGCGGTTGCGGACGATGCCATCGCCGCAACCGGCAGCGATGTCGGCTGCTCGTCAGCGCCGCCTGGCAATCCGGTTCGAGACGCGACGATCGCCGCGAGAATCAGGATCGCCGTTGCAAAGACCGCCAGCGGAGCCAGCCACGGCGACCGCCGACGCTGACGCCGGGTCGGCAGGATCGGCGGCGCGGGGATCGCTCGACCAGGGGCGGAAGCGATCCGGACCGCCGTCACGGGTGGCTCATCGAGCACGGCCATCTGGGTGGTTGTGTCGGCTCCCCGGTTGGCCGGTACGGCCGTCGTCGAGGGCTCCCGGTCCGCCATCACCCCGGCCAGCCGCTGAGTCATGTCGTGAGCGCTCGCCGGACGTGCCGCGGGATCCTTCGCCAGCGCCAGCATGACCTCCGCTTCGAGCGCGGCGGGGATACCCGCGTCAGGCACGAGGAGGCTGGGCTGAGGGGGAGGCTGCTGCAGGTGCGCCAGCATCACCGCCATCGGATTGTCCGCGATGAACGGCAGCCGACCGGTCAGCATCTCGAAGAGGACGACGCCAACCGCATACAGGTCGGTGGCGGGGCTCATCACTCCACCCCGCGCTTGCTCCGGCGCCATGTACGACGCGGTGCCGACGGTAGTGCCGTGCGTCGTCAACGCACCGCCGATCGCACCATGAGCGATCCCGAAATCGGTGACGCGCGCCTCACCGTCGCGTCCAAGCAGCACATTCTGCGGTTTGATGTCGCGGTGGATGATGCCAGCCGCGTGGATCGCACCCAGCCCGGCCAGGATCTGGCGGGCGATGCGGACAGCGGCCCGGGTATCAAGGCGACCGGCCGCATCGATCTCCTGCCGCAAGGTGCGGCCGGGGACATACTGCATGGCGATGAAAAAGGTGTCCTGATAGGCGCCAAAATCGTAGACATCAACGACATTCGGGTGAGAGATCGAGGCAGCCACTTGCGCCTCTCGCTCGAACCGGGAGACGAACGCGGCATCGGCGGCATACTGCGGGCGAAGAAGCTTGACCGCGACCAGCCGGCCTAATCGAAGATCGCGGGCCTGATAGGTGATCGAAAAGTTCCCCTCACCCGCCGGCTCGATCAACTCGTAGCGACCGGCCACCGGCTCATGTGGCGGCTGCGGGGCCTGGGCCTGCACGTTCGTCGTCTCTCCCTCCACGGTGCCTCACTCACTTCTCAGAACGCACAACCCATGCCGAATCGGTCGCGCCGGCCACGGACACGATCGACGCGACCCATCATCCCGCGCGAGGAGGCGCTTCCCCTGAACTCATCGGCGGCCCCAGATCAACGCGGTCACCGAAGGATTGATGCCTGGGGTGCCGTGGTGGTCGCTGGGCAGACCGCGATCCGCCTGCGCGATCCGAGCGAGGTAAACCGGGCTAGCCACGAGGAGGGACCGGGCCCGCTCGAGCGCCATGCGTGCGCCGGAATCGTCTCCCTGCTGAATCAGCGCCAGCCCCCGTAGATACCAGCCGACACCGTTCTCCGACCAGCGGTCGCGCGTCAGGTTTATCACCGTGAGCGCCGCGCCGGTGTTTCCGGCGCCGAGCAACGACTGCGCGAGCAGCATGCGCGCATCCCACCGCTCGGGGTCGACAGCCAGCGCCTCCTCCGCTCTTGCCGCGGTCTGTTCCCAGTCGCGGTTCTCCAGCGCGACGATGGCGTCGGTGACGGCCAGCTCGGCCACCGCCGGTGCCCCCGGTCCTGGCATGGGGATGCCATCGATCGCCTGATCGCGCTCGCGGCGGGCGCTTGCAAGGTCGCCACGGATCGCGAGCAGCTGCGCCCTGATCAGCGCGGCGGTCGGGCCGCCGGGCCCGCTTCGCAGCTTCTCCAACTCGGCCAGAGCGTGATCGATATCGGCCGGGTCACCTCGAAACGCCGCCCGTGCCTGGTAAACCCTCGCACGGGCGATGCGGGCGGACCAGCTTTCCGGATCGAGCGCGAGCGCCCGGTTGGCATCGTCCAGTGCCGCTTGATAGGTGGCGGGCACTCCCTGGGCCATCAGCGTCCGCACCATGGACCGGTGAATGAACGCCCCGACCAACCCCGGGTCGCCAGCGATCGCCGCGGCGTCATCGGTCTGCGCGGCATCCATCTCGCCCTGAGCAACCTCGACCCGCGCGCGCTGCATCAGGAGATCGGCACGACCAGGCACCCGGGCCACCGCCCGATCGAGATCGGCCCGAGCGCCATCGAGATCGCCGCTCCGGAAACGGACCTGAGCTCGCGCTGCCAGCGCGTCCGGATCAACCGGCCCCAGCACCACCCCTGTCGCGGCAGCATCGGCCGCCGCTGGAAGGTCGCCCCTATCAAGCGCGCCCCACACCCGCCCGAGAGGCGTGGCAAGTGCCGGTGCCATCGCGGCCGACGACGCTCCAACCACCGGCGATCGCACCGGGTTGGGCGTCGGCGTACCGACGAGGTCATCGTTCACCGACGCGCTACAGGCGACCATGGTCACCACGACCGCGATGACCATCCCCACCCAACACCCAGGAAACAGCCCCTGGCAAATCGTGCCGGGCCGGTGTCCTGGACGAGCCGCCTTTCCCTGTTCATGGGGTCGCATGTATCGGGGAACCACGGCCGCTCCTCAGATCGGCGGGACGCCGTCCCGACGAAGGACCATCTCGGCGAGGCGCCAGGTCCGGCCACGAGCGGCCGGTTGCCGCTCCCCGTGCCCTCTGCGAATCTTAGGGGAAGACGCCGTTCGTGACCCGGCCATACTGAGCAGGATAAGCGCCGTGACTCGGATCCCGATGTTCGCCGGCACTGGCCTCAGCGCGGAGCGTCAGCGTGTGCTTCGCTGGATGTGCGTCTTAATCGCGGCGAATCAGCTCGGTTTTGGCGCGATCGTTCCTGTCCTCCCGCTGTACGCCAAAGATTTCGGCGTCTCCAAAGCCGCCGTCGGCCTGAGCATCGCCATCTACGGACTGGCCCGTTTCCTTGTCAACGTGCCGGCCGGCGAGCTCGCCGAGCGCCGGGGTCGGCGGTGGACGCTTGCCCTCGGTGGCGTCGTCACCGTTGTGGGAAATCTGCTTTGTGCGGTGGCGCCCTCCTACCCCGCCTTCCTGATGGCCCGCTTCGTCGGTGGAGCCGGGGCCGCGATGGTGCTGACCGGCGGTCAGGTCGTCCTCTCCGATATCAGCGAGCCGCACAACCGCGGCCGCGTGATGGCGCTCTATCAGGGCGTCTTTCTCTTTGCGGTCGGGGCCGGTTCCTTTCCTGGTGGACTGCTCGCGACCCATTTCGGTCTGGCGGCACCGTTCCTCGCCAACGCGAGTCTGGCTGGCGTCGTCGCCGCGCTGGCATGGCTCCGCGTGCCGGAGACGCGGCCACCACCTGAGCCAAGGACCGGACCGGTGACCGAACGGCAGTCCATCGGCCACTATGTCCGCCTGATTCGGGCCATCCCCGGATTTGCCCTCATCAGTGGGCTCAGCTTCGCCGTCTTCTTTGCCCGAACAGGGGCGCTGTTCAATGTCGTGCCGCTTCTTGCGAAGGACGATCTCCATCTCAGCCCGGCCGAGATCGGGCTGGGGCTGAGCATGATCAGTCTCGTCGGATTGGTCCTGGCCTATCCATCAGGTGTTCTGGTCGATCGATACGGGCGCAAATCGGTCATCGTTCCGGCGACGTTTCTCACCGCCGCGGCCATGCTGCTCTTCGCCGTCGTCCCCGACCGCGCCTGGTTCCTGATGGCCTGCTTTCTCTGGGCCACCGCCACCGGCGTCAGCGGATCGGCGCCGGCCGCATACGCCGCCGACATGGCGCCCCCTCACCTCGTCGCCCGGACCCTTGGCGCCTACCGAATGATCGCCGACGCCGGCTATGTCGTCGGCCCACTGCTCCTCGGCGCGATTGCCGATCTGGTCTCCCCGAATGCTGCCCTCGTCGCCGTTTCCCTCTTGCTCGTCGTGATGGGTCTGGCCTTTGCTCGTCGCGCGCCCGAGTCGCGGCCAGGGTCCTTCGCACCCGTCAATCCGGAGACCATCCCGGTTCATCGTTAGTCGTCGCCTAACGGGGGTGCCGCTTGCGCCCGTTTCATGGACCCCGCTATAGTGGCGCAGCTTACCGACACGCTGAGTGAGGATCGAAGAAGGGTCAGCGCCCGGCGCCGATAGTCGCTGTCGCGTTCCGGAAGGCGTCCGCACCGCCCGCGTCACCAGTCCTGACGGGTTGGTTCGCTGTTTCACAGGAGGAGCACCCAGGTGAACGATCCGCGCATCGTCCGGCTTACCGACCTCGCCAGCCAGGGCCGGCTCAACCGCCGGCAGCTGGTCGAGACTGGTCTCCGCCTGGGACTGGCGACCCCCGCGATTGCCGCGCTGGTGGCCGCCGCTCCGGTATCGGTCGCCGCCGCGCCCGCGCCATCCCCCTTGCGTCGTCAGGATGCAGCGAGCGGCACATTCACCGTGCTCATCAGCGATGGCACCGACGATATCGATCCTCACTACTCGTACACGACGCTCTCCTCGACCATTGCACTCGCGACGTACGAGATGCTGATCCAGTACAAGGGTGAGAGCACTGACGAGTACGAGTCGATGCTCGCCGAATCGTGGGAAGGAAACGCCGACGGGTCGGAGTACACGTTCAAACTCTTCCCAAACGTCACCTTCCACGATGGCACCGCCTGCGATGCCCAGGCAGTAAAGGACTCCTACACCCGCTGGCTCGAGCTGGACGGGGCGCCGGTGCAGGTGTTGAGCCGGTTCGTCAGCGATCCGGAGCAGATGGAAGTGGTCGATCCAACGACCATCCGCTTCAAGCTTGGTCGGCCGCAGCCGCTCTTTCTGCCGGCGATGGCCTCCCAATACGGTCCCTCCGTCGTCAGCCCAGCGGCGGTTGAGGAGAACAAGACCGACGACGATCCCTATGCCCACGAGTGGGCCAAGGCCAATGCGGTCGGCAGCGGGCCGTACAAGCTGGTCGAGAACTCCCTCTCCGAGCAGATCGTCCTGGAGAAATTCGACGATTATCACCGCGGCTGGGAAGGTAACCACTTCGATAAAGTGGTCTTCCGGGTCGTTCCCGAGAACGCGACCCGGCGTCAACTGCTCGAGCAGGGTGATGCCGATGCCTCTGCCTTCAACCTGACACCTGACGATGTCGAGGCGCTCAAGAAGAATGAAAACGTCGATGTCGCCGAGTACGACTCGACGAACGTCACCTGGACCATCATGAACGCCCCACGCCTCAAGACGAAGGAGGCGCGACAGGGATTTTCCTATGCGTTTCCCTACGATAATGTCGTCGATGGCGCCTATAAGGGGTTGATCAAGCGATCCGGACCAATCCCCGACAACGTCCGCGGGTATGATCCGAAAGTCTTCCTTTACCAGACCGACCTCGAGAAGGCGAAGCAGCTCATCCTTTCGGCCGGCCACAAAGAGGGCGATTCATTCGATTTCATGTTCGACTCCAACAGCGAGATCGAGACGACGATCGCCCAGCTCTTCCAGGCCAACGTTCAGGAGATGGGCTTTGACCTGGAGCTCGGCGGCGTCGACTACTCGACCCTCGAATCAACCATTCTCGGTGATGCGCCGCCCGAGGAGAAGCCGGTCTTCATGAACTGGGGCTGGTGGCCCGACTACAACGATCCCTGGAACCACCTCAACCCGAACTTCCTCAAAGCCGCGATCGGTGGCGGCGGCAGCAACGCCGGCGCCTGGGTCAACGACCGGTTCGAAGCCATCATGGCGGAAGCGGAGCAGTACACCGACGAAGCGGAGCTCGCCACGCTGATGGCCGAAGCCCAGAAGATTCTGACCGAGCTCGATCCGCCCGCCATCTATCAGGGCCAGCTTCGTTGGTATACGATCCTCGGCAAGGACATCACGGGGTTCGTCGCGAACGGCCTCTACCTCGGCGCGTTTCCCTTCTACTCAATGTCCCGGCAATCGTCGTAGCGACCACGTTCGACCGAGCCGGCCCGCGCGCGGCGCGACCGATGCGTCGTGTGCGGTCAATGGACGGGCTCATGAGCGCGAAGGATGACCGATGCTGGTACGCCTGATCGTCCGGCGCCTCCTCTTTCTGGTCCTGGTGCTCTTCGGTCTATCGCTGATCACCTTCAGTCTGTCTCACATCGTCCCTGGCGACCCTGCCCGGCTGATGGCGGGACCACGCGCCAGCAAGAGTACGGTCCAGAAGCTGCGGGAACGCTACGGCCTCGACGACCCGCTCGCCGTGCAGTACGTCGATTATGTAAAAGGTGTCGTGCAGCTCGACTTCGGGACATCCTTCGCCTCGAAGCGACCCGTCAAGCAGGACCTGCAACGGTATCTCCCGGCGACGCTGGAGCTGAGCTTCTATGCGTTTCTCCTATCGACGCTGATCGGCGTCCCCCTCGGCGTCCTCTCCGCGGTCCATCGAGATCGCTGGCCCGACCATATCGCACGGTTTGTCTCGATCTCCGGATTGGCCCTGCCAGTCTTCTGGCTGGCGATCATGGCGCAATTCATCTTCTACGGTCGTCTCGGCTGGCTCCCTGACGGTCAGCGGCTGCCGATCGGTCTCCAGCCCCCGCGCACTATCACCTCGCTCTACACCATCGACTCTCTACTGACCGGGAATTGGGAGGTCCTGCGGGTGGCCGCGACGCACCTCGTGCTTCCGGTCGCTGTCCTGGCCTACGGCTCGCTGGCGGTGATCACGCGGATGGTTCGCGGCGGGATGATGGAGGTGCTCAATCAAGATTACGTGCGAACCGCCCGGGCCAAAGGTATCGGCCAACGAGCGGTGGTTATTCGCCACGCCTTGAAGAATGCGCTGCTGCCGACCGTGACCTCGCTCGGTCTCCAGGTCGGTTTGCTCCTCTCCGGCGCGTTTCTCGTTGAGATCGTCTTCTCCTGGCCAGGGATCGGCCGCTACGCGGTCGACGCCATCCTCCAAATCGACTACAACGCCATCATGGCCACCACCCTCGTCATCGCCCTCATCTTCGTGCTGATGAACCTGGTGGTCGATATCCTCTACCTCTTTCTCGATCCCCGGATCTCCTTCGCATGACGGTTGACTCTTCCCCCGCGAACCGGCCGGCCATAGCGTCCGTCGATGGCGCAAACACGACGACGGCGCTCGGCCGGATGGGCGATCAAACGCAGCGCATGGCGCAGAATCAGACGCGCCGCAACCTTCGCCGCTTTCTGATCGGCAACCGCCTCAATCTGGTCGGACTGATCGTCGTCGGGCTCTTCCTCTTTCTCTCACTCTTCGGCGAAGCGCTGGCCCCCCACGACCCCTACAAACAGGACATCACCCACGCCAAGCTGCGCGCTCCGTCGTTCGATCATCCGCTGGGGACGGACGAGCTCGGCCGCGATGTGCTGAGCCGGGTCATGACCGGCACGCGGGTCAGCCTCCAGGTCGCGGTGGTCGTCCTGAGCTTCGCCGTAACGTTTGGGACAATCGTCGGCGCGGTCTCCGGCTATTTCGGCGGGATCGTCGATGAGATTCTGATGCGGTTCACCGACATGTTTCTCGCCTTCCCGGCGCTGGTGCTGGCCATCGCCATCGCCGCCTCGCTGGGCAAAGATCTTCGCAATACGATGATTGCCATCTCGACCGTCTTCTGGCCATGGTATGCCCGGCTGGTCCGGGGACAGGTGCTGTCGATCCGTGAGCGGGATTTCGTCGCAGCCGGACGCAGCATCGGTCTCTCCGGGCGCCGCCTGCTCTTCCGCCATATCCTCCCGAATGCCTGGTCGGTGGTGATCATTCAGGTCACGCTCGATGTCGGCTACGCCATTCTCACTACCAGCTCGCTCAGCTTTATCGGTCTCGGCGCTCAACCCCCGTCGCCAGAGTGGGGCACCATGATGTCGACCGCCCGTAATTACTTCCGCGACGCGTGGTGGTACACCACTTTCCCCGGGATTGCCCTGACCCTGACCGTCTTTGCCTTCAATGTGCTTGGCGATGGGCTGCAGGATGCTCTCGACCCCCGGTCCAGCAACCGCTAGGCGAACGTCACCACCGCTCTCTGGACCCCAGGGGTCTCGGCCGCTCAGCGACCTGACAACGATGCCCCATCTAGGGGCCGAGCTGCGTCATCGCCTGACAACCGGTCTGCTACCTACTGAACCCAGCCATAGCGCCACCAGCACGGTCAGCGGTCCCCTCCGGCGGGAGCGGTGGCCACCAGCGGCACGCCCGTCGCCACTGCCGGCAGGGTGAAGGAGAAGGTCGCCCCGTGACCGGGGAGGCTCTCAGCCCAGATCGCGCCACCGTGAGCCTGAACGATATGCTTGGCGATGGCCAACCCCAATCCGGTCCCGTCCGACCGCCGGGCCTTGTCCGCCTTGTAGAACCGCTCGAAGAGCCGTGGCAGCTCGTCCACCGCGACGCCGACCCCTGTGTCCTGGACATCGATGCGAACCAGGGGGCCGTCCTGACTGGCGCGGACGGTGATCGCGCCGCCAGCAGGGGTGAATTTGATGGCGTTGTGCACCAGGTTGAGGATGACCTGTTCGATTCTGGTTCGGTCGGCCCGGACCGGGGGAAGTCCCTCGGGTACGTCAAAGCGCAGCCGCAGCCGCCGCTGGCCAAGCTGCGCTGCGAGGCGTTCCACCGCCGGACCCAGCAGATCGACCGGCTCGATCGCTTCGGTTCGGATGGTGACCCGCCCCGATTCGAGTCGAGCAAGATCGAGCAGCTCATCGACAAGGAGCGCCAGGCGATCGACCTCCCCGACGATGCGCCGCAGGAAATCGCCGGAGACATCTGGATCGTCGACCGCTCCTGCCTCAAGCGTCTCGACCAGCGCCTTGATCGACGCAAGCGGCGTCCGCAGCTCGTGGGACACGTTCGCCACAAACTCACGACGCACGAGCTCAAGCCGCCGGATCTCGGTAACGTCACGCAGAACGACCAGCCCCAGAGTCTCGTGCGCGACCGTCAGACGCTGAGCCGCGGTGTCGAGCGCGCGGCGATTCAGGCCATGCTCGACAGTCGCGGTACACGGGGTACCGCCGGTGCGGTCGCGCAGCGCCCGCCGCAGCAGCTCGGCGAGCTCATGATCGCGGCAGACCTGTACCCAGTGTTGACCGGTTGCCGTTGCAGCCGTCGTTTCAAGCATCCTCGCCGCCGCGCCGTTGAGCCGCACGACGGTCCCATCGGCGCTGGTCATGACGACACCATCGCTCAAGTTGGCCAGGGTCGCCTCCAGGCGTGAGCGGGTACGCTCCACCTCCTCGGTCGAGGAGCGGAGCCGAGCGGTCATCAGATTGAAGGCGCGTCCCACCTCGCCGAGCTCTCGCGGCGCTGCTGGCTTGACGGTCACGTCGAGGCGACCGGCGGCGACGGCCCGCGCTTGCCGCCGGAGGTCGTCCAGCGGGCCCGCCACGCGGCGCGCAATCACCATGGCCACCACTGCCACCAACGCCATCGCGAGGAGCGTCGCGATGAGCAAGTCTCGCTGGATGCGACCGACTGCCTGGTCGATATCGGTCAAGGGCAACGCCACCCGCGCCACGGTGCCCGGCGCGCCCGGGATCGCCTGGGCGACATAGAGGTAGTCGGCGTCGAGGGTCGCACTATGACGCGTCGCCCGTCCCCCGCCGGTGGCGGCCGCCGCTACGATTTCCGGCCGCGATCCATGATTTTCCAGCAACCGGGGATCCCCGGACGACTCACCGAGGACCGTGCCGTCGGCGCCAACGATCGTGACGCGGGCATCGAGCAGTGCTCCCAGCCGCTTCGCGATCGGGTCGACGCGCTCGATCGTGGCATTTCCGGGGAGTGCCGGTCCGACGACCTCGCCGATCAGCCGCGCATCTCCCGCCATCTGGCCACCGAGACGGTCGACATACAGCGACCGGGCGGCGTTCATCAGATAGAGACCGAGCGCGGCCATCACCACGACCACGACCACCATCTGGGCGACCGCGAGCCGTCCAGCGAGCGATTGTGGGGCGAGCGGCGTCAGGGATGCCAGCCATCCTCTCCGAGGACCGTCCGCCGCCGGAAACGAGCCGTTAGGCGGCGTCTGGATCTGGGACAAATCGGTAACCATAGCCGCGGACCGTCTCCACGCGTCGCGGCTGACTCGGATCGACCTCGATCTTCTGGCGAAGCCAGCGCACATGAACGTCGACGGTCCGGGTGTCGATTGGATAATCGTAGCCCCAGACTTGACGCAGAAGCGCATCGCGCGACAGAACGATCCCTGGGTGGCGGGCGAGATAAAAGAGGAGATCGAACTCCTTCGGTTTCAGGGTCATCGGTGCCCCGGCCTGGGTGGCGATGCGGCGGGCCTGATCGATCACGATATCGCCAGCGACCACCGCCCGATCCATCGCGCCATCACTGGATCGTCCCAACACCCGCCCCGGGGAGGTCGGCACGGCGTCAGCCGCGCCCCCACTGACCATCCGGGACCGGCGGAGCATCGCCCGGACGCGTGCCAGCAACTCGCGCATCGCGAAAGGCTTGGCAAGGTAATCATCAGCCCCAAGCTCAAGACCAACGACCCGATCGACCTCTTCGCCCTTGGCCGATAGCAGCAGGATTGGCACGGTTGATTCACCACGGATGGTGCGGCAGACCTGCAATCCGTCCATGCCAGGCAACATGACATCGAGCACGATCAGGTCGGGCCGAATCGCGCGAGCGGCGGCAATCGCCCGGTGACCATCCTCGGCAACTTCGACGGCATAGCCCTCGCGCCGCAGCGAATAGCCGACCGCATCCCGCAGGGCGGGCTCGTCATCGACCAGGAGGACGGTCGCGGTTGTCGGCCGACCGGCCATGGCCGTGGGGGTGGTGTCCAGGTCAGCTCTCACGAACACATGCTCCGCGCTCCCTGGCCACCACGCTGCCGGACTCGACCCCGCACACCAGTGAGCGCGACCGGAATTGCTAGTATAGCGAGGCGCGGCGCATTGCCGATGACGTGATCTTAAAAGAAACGGATCGAGGGCCGTGGGGGGAACTATGACAGCGATGGCTCAACGCCGGGCGGCGCGTCTTGCCGGCGCGATCGCCGGTCTGCTCGCCCTCATCGCCATCTATGCCGTCGCTCTCGAACCGCGCCGGCTCCAGACCGTCCGCTATCGCCTCGGTGTCTCAAACCTGCCATCGGCGTTCCAGGGAACGGTCATCGTTCACCTGACCGACTTTCATGTCGGGATGCGCGGCACCCGGCGCTCGACCCTTCAACATGCCATCAAGGCCACTCATGCCGCCCGGCCCGACCTGATCGCGCTCACGGGTGACTACGTCGACGAGGGTATCTGGGAGCGGTCGGCGTCCATCATCGGCGAGCTGACCGCCATCGCGCCGACGATCGGTGTGCTCGGGAACCACGATCGAGAATCATCGGCCAGCGAGACCAGCAAGGTCGTTGACCGCCTCCGCAGTCTTGGGGTGCAGCTGCTGGCGAACGATCATGTCGCCGTGGCCGTCCGGGGCGGAGCCGCTCATCTGGTGATCGTCGCCGTCGATGATCCGGTCACCGAGCACGCGAACCTAACGGCCGCTCTGCGCGGTCTGCCATCGACCGCCGATCCTGACCAGCCAGCCCTTCTGCTGACGCATGCGCCCGACATCATCGATCGCGCTCCCGCGAATCGCTTCGTTCTGACCCTGGCGGGGCATACGCACGGCGCTCAAGTCCGTCTCTCCCCGTTCCACCGCCGGACCCCACTCGATCTGCCGATGGTCGCGGGCGGCCTCGATTCGGCCTATGCGCGCGGGGCGCATGTGGTCAACGGGAATCCACTTTTTGTCAACCACGGCCTGGGGGTGTCCAGCCTTCCCGTCCGTTTCCTCGCTCCACCCCAGATCGCCATCTTTACACTCGAGCGAGGCATCGACGAATCGTGTGATGCGGACGATCCTGGCCGCTTTCTCTCGCTCAAAGCCACACGACGGTGACCTTGATCGCGCCAGATGATAACGCCCCTGCGGGCTGGCAGCCACTGACTGTCCCCGCGTACCGACCATCCTTAAAAAGAGCACCCCTCGCTCGGAGGGGTGCTCTCTCTTGCGTTTTTCCTACCGAATTTTGTCGGGCAAACGCCCTACTTGAACATCTTCTTCATCGCCATGGCGGCAATACCACCGAGCGCCGCCTTCGCGAGCGGGTTGCTCATCATATCGCCCATGCCGCCACCGTCGCCGCCGCTATGACCGCCGCGGGACGCACTCAGCAAGTCGCCACCGCCGCCGCCGCTGCTGCCACCAAGACCGAACAGTGACGCCAGTCCGCCTCCACCGCTGCTCTGCTCACGGAAGCGAGACGCCGTCTTCGCGAGATCACGCGGATCATCGCTCACGTTCGTGGCCGCTCCACGCTGCTGCATCATCTGCCCGAACTGCTTGCGGTCGGTTGGGGACATCTTCTGAAACGACTGGGCGGCCGCCTCTTCGTAGTCCTGCGGGGAAATGTTCTTGGTCACATTCTGGTAATTGTGCACCGCTTCGTCCATCGAGTAGCCTTCAAACGGCGAACCGGTGTCATATCGATTGACGAAGTCCTGTGCGCGGCCTTTACGACGATCGTCATCGTCGTCCTTCTGCCCACCGAAGAGCCCGCCTAAAAGTTGATCGACCATAACCTGGTACCTCCTCCATCATTCAGGCGACGACTCGCCGTCGTCCCCACTCTCGATCAAGGCAGGAATCGTGCCAACCTGGAATAGCGATGGCGATTGGAAGCCGGGGAACGACGCCGCAGGCTGCTATCGCGCCGCCCCGTCCTGGCCATGAACCAGGTCCACCACACGGCGAAGGGTGTCCGGGTTCGTTTCCGGCAGGATGCCATGCCCCAGGTTGAAGATGTGGCCAGGTCGACCGCCGGCCTGATCGAGAATGTCGCGGGACGCGGCGGCCACCACATCAAATGGGGCCAAGAGCAGCGTTGGGTCGAGATTGCCCTGGATCCCCTGCGTGGGACCGAGGTGCGCCCACGCCTCATCGAGCGGGAGGCGCCAGTCGACGCTGACCAGATCGCTGCCGCTGGCGGCGATCGCGTCAATCAGCGCGACCGTCCCGGTGCTGAAGTGAATGGTCGGCGCCAGCCCCTGGAGGGCGGCGAAAATCCGGGTCGTGTACGGCAGCACATGGGTCTCGTACGTCACCCGATCAAGCAGACCCAGCCACGAGTCGAAGAGCTGAACCGCGTCGGCCCCCGCCGCGATCTGACCGCGCAGGTAGCGAATGACGACCTCGGTCAACGTCTCCATCAGACGATGCCAGAGTTCTGGCGCACCGTAGAGCATTGTTTTCGTCTTTGGGTATTCCCGCGACGACCGTCCCTCGATCAGGTAGCAGGCAAGCGTGAATGGCGCCCCGGAGAACCCCAGCAAGGCGGCCCGCTCGCCCAGCTCACGCTTGAGCAGGCGGAGCGCGTCGAGGACATACGGCGTCCCCTCGTCGGCGTCGACGACGCGAAGCCGTGCGACATCCGCCTCCGTTCGGACCGGATCGGCAATGACGGGGCCGACCCCCGGGCGGATCTCAAAAGGAACCCCCATCCCCTCAAGTGGCAACATGATGTCGGCGAAGAGCACCGCTCCATCGACCCCAAGTCGATCGACCGGCATGAGCGTCGCCCTGGCGGCGAGCTCCGGCGTCTTCGCGACCGTGAGAAAGTCATAGCGTTCCCGGAGTGCGCGATAGTCGGGTAGGCTCCGTCCCGCCTGCCGCATAAACCAGACCGGGGTGGTGTCGACCGCCTCGCGACGCGCCGCCGCCAGCAACCGCTGGCGCCCGCTCATTGGGGGCGCTTCGGCGGTTGTCTCCCCCGCGGCCGTCGCTGCCGCCGGCTTCATCTCCGGTCCTCTGGCGACCACTCACTCTGGCTAGACACCGGCGGTCACCCGGCTCGCCGCCAGCGCGCGCAGCATCCCCTCGGCGGTTGTTTTCGCGCATGTGAAGATCGGGACATCGGTCAAGGTATAGGCGCTCGACATGGAGCTTCGCAGTTCCTGGACGAGATCAAGAAAGTCGCCCGGCTCGTCAGTCTCGAAGGCGAGCACAAACTCCTGATCGTCAAGACCGAACGAATAGGTCGTATTGAGTTTGACCGACGAATAGGTGTGGCCAACGGCGATATGCTGGTTCATCGCCTCCTGACGTTCGTCCTTGGTCAGGCTGTACCACTCGCGAATCTTCGTCAAGGGATAGACGAAGAGATAGCGATGCTCCCCGGGCGCCAGGGTGAGCCGCGTGAAGCGATCCTGACCGGGTCCCGAATAGTTCTCGACGTACGCCGAATGCTTGGTCATCGAGAGGTACGAGAAAGGAGTGGTCAGCCACCCGGCGAGGGTGGTCCCCATCATCTCGCTCGCCATCTGCTGCACCTCGTCGAGCTCGTAGCTGACTTGCCAGACCATGAAATCGACATCGCCGCGGGTGCCAACGGTCGAGTAGCAACGAATCAGGTTGCGCCCCGACCAGCCTTCGACCACCGCTTGAAACTCGGCGATCTGACGCTCTCGAACGTCGTCGTCGAGCCGCCGCCACTCCGCTGCCACCTTGAAAAAGGTAAATTTCACGAACTGCCGGCGTCCCGGCTGCATCGCCATTCCCTGGTCCATGACCCCTCCTTGTCGATCCGTACGGTGCCCGTGTAACGACGTTAGCGAAGCGAGAAATCGCGCCGGGCGTCGGCGGAGCTTTCGGACAGCCAACGGGCTGCTTCTTTCGCGTGGTACGTCATGATCCGCCCCGCACCCGCGCGTTTGATCGCGGTCAGTGTTTCCAGCGTCACCCGCCGCTCATCGATCCATCCAAGACGTCCCGCCGCCTTGACCATCGCGTACTCGCCGGAGACGTTGTAGGCGATCAACGGAACGTTGAACGCGTCGCGCGCCGCGCGGATCACATCGAGATAGGCAAGGGCCGGCTTGATGATAATCAGGTCCGCCCCCTCGTCGAGATCGGCGGCGATCTCCTCAAGCGCCTCCCGGCCGTTCGCCGGGTCCATCTGATGCGAGCGCCGATCACCAAACGCTGGCATGCTGGCGGCTGCCTCCCGGAATGGTCCGTAGAACGCTGAGGCGTATTTGGCGGCATAGGACATGATCACGACCTGGTCATGGCCCCGTGCATCGAGCCCCGCGCGAATCGCTGCCACCCGCCCATCCATCATGTCCGACGGCGCGACGATGTCGGCACCCGCCTCGGCATGGCTCAGGGCGATCCGGGCCAGCAACTGAATGGTCGCGTCGTTGTCCACCTCGTGGCCGTTGAGGAGACCACAGTGTCCGTGGTCGGTGTATTCGCAGGCGCAGACATCGGTGATGACGAGCATGCCGGGCGCGAGCCGTTTGATCAGGCGCACCGCCTCCTGAATGACGCCGTTCGGATCGTACGCCGAGGTCGCCAGGGGATCTTTGCTTGGGGGGATGCCAAACAGGAGGACCGCCTCGATGCCGAGATCGATCAACTCCTCCAGCTCTGCCGGAAGCCGATCGACCGAGAGTTGATATTGATCGGGCATCGATCCGATCTCGCGCCGCACGCCCGCGCCGTGAGTCACGAAGAGCGGATAGATGAAGTCATTCGCGCTGAGCGTCGTCTCCCGCACGAGCCGGCGGATCGCCTCCGTCCGACGCAGGCGTCGCATCCGGCGGAAGGGAGGCAGCACGCCGGCCACCTCGCGGTCCGGGTCGCCCATCATCGCGTCATGCCCCCTCTTCCCCCAATGGCCACCGGCGCGCCGGCCGACTGGATCTCTGGTGGTGGCATTCGCCCATGGTCCATGGATGGCGCCTCGTCGCGGGCGCGAGATACCGCAATGACCGCGCGGACCAGACCATCAACTGTCGCGTCGTCCGCAATCACATCGACCGGCAGACCAAGCTCGCGAACGGCTCGGGCCGTGACCGCCCCGACGCAGACGACCCGCGCCTTCTCAAGGTGTGATGAATCACCCAGCATCCGCACGAGGTTGCGGACACTCGAGGGCGAGGCGAAGGTGACGATGTCGATCTCACCCGAGCGAAGGCGACCCAACATCGCCGCATCGGCGGTCAAGACGGGTACCGTCCGATAGGCGGGCACCGCATCCACGTGGGCCCCCCCCTGTTCCATGCGACTGGCAATGGTCTCGCGCGCCAGATCACCATGGGGATACAGCAGCCGGCAGCCAGCGCCGCACCATGGCACGAGCGCGTCGGCCAGCGCCGAGGCGTCCGGACGACCTGGCAGGAGATCGACGTCGATCCCGAATGACTGGAGCCGTTTCGCGGTCGCGGCCCCAACGGCCGCGACACGGGCCCCACCGAGCGTCTCGCGCGCAAATGTCCCGCCGTTCGCTCCGACCATCTGCTCGACGGCATTCGCGCTGGTCAAGACCACCCAGTGGTAGCGACCGGCCGCCATCTCCTGAACCGCTTTGCGGAGTGGCCCAGGGTCGACCGGCGGCACGATCTCAATCGTTGGCAGGGCGACCGGCTCGCCACCGACCCCGCGGAGCGCCTCAAGCAGCGGCTCCGCCTGGTGCGCCGCGCGCGTTACGAGCACCGACCGTCCCCGGAGGGGACGACGATCCTCAGCGTGGCCCTGATCGTCGTCAGCATGCCCGGGTGCGATCAGCGGCCCGGTGCGATAGCCAAAGGTCATGCCGCCGGTCGCGCGGACTCTGGCGAGTAGGCGGACCGCGAGCTCGGCGGCCGCTTCTTCTCCGGGCATATCGACTCGCTCATCGGCCCACTCGACACGATCACCATCCTCGCCGGCGAGCATCGCGCGCAATCGCCACCCGGTGCCATCCTCCACGGCGTGGGCTCCAACCGGGGTCGTACAACCGGCTCCGATCGCGGCGAGAAAAGCGCGCTCGATGCGGATCGCGGCGCTCACCCGCGCATCGTCGATCCTGGCGAGGGCAGCGTCGACCTGCCGATCATCGCACCGCCCCTCGACGGCAAGTGCCCCCTGCCCTGGGGAGGGGATAAACCGGTTCAGCGGAAGGAACTCGGTGATGCGGTCCGCCCACCCCATGCGCAGGACGCCGGCCGCGGCGATCACGATCGCATCAAGGTTTTCGGCGGGGTCAAGCGCCTTTCGCAACCGGGTATCGATGTTGCCCCGCAACTCGACGATCCGGGCGTCAGGACGTGCCAGCTGCACCTGAACGGCCCGCCGGCGGGAGGAGGTGCCAACTCGTGGCGAGGCCGGCAACCCGGCAAGCCCGACGCCATGACGTGAGACAAGAACATCCCGCGGGTCCTCGCGCACGGGGAACGCGCGGAGCACCAATCCATCCGGCTCGATCGACGGCAGGTCCTTGGCTGAATGAACGGCGGCGTCGATCTCGTGGCGCGCCAGTGCCTCCTGAAGCGCCGAGGTGAACACCCCCTGACCACCAATGACGGTCAACGGCGACGTTTTATCGACATCGCCCTCTGTGCGAATGACCTCGGGGATCCACTCAGCACCGGCCGTGGTGGTCGCGAGGCGGTGGAGAACGATCGCCGTCTGCGCCAGCGCGAGGGCGCTTCCCCGGGTCCCCAGGCGAAACCGTCGTCCCCGATCAGCCGGTCCCTCTGGCGGAATCTTCGTCACCCCCGGCACCACCCATTCCGACCGATGGCGGCGGTCGCGACTCGCCCGTGCGCGACCGCGATCGCCCCGTGATAGGAGTTCGCCGCCGGCTGGCAGGGATGCTGGATCGGCGCCGTCGGCGTCACGCGATCGAACCTTCACAAAACTGGCAAATCTATGCAAACCTGTCCCTTCCTGTGATTCTAGTAATCGGTCAGCGCCGGTGTCAAGGAAAAGGACGGCCAAAAGCGGCAGCGATACACGGAGCCGTCATCGCAACGGCATGATGGCGGCATGAGAATCGGCGATGTTTAACCGAGTGGTGTAGCAAAAACCGCTCGACCGGCCATGATCCCCGAGCGCACAGAAAGACTCTGCGTCCGGGGATCGGCGCGACGGAATACTCCAGGAGTGGTGTGAACGGACGTCCCTGCTGGATGCTCAGACCCGTCCCTTCAAACCAGCGCGAACCCCCTTCGTCGATAGTGACGCTCCTGCCATTCGCGGGCTGCGATGGGAGATTGACGACCGTGAATCGCCTCTCTATGTTGGCCAAAACGCTGCCACCTCAGCCCTCAGCGGCTTGCCGATGGGCCGCCAGGATCCGGAATGATGGGCGCGGCGGCTGTTCTGACTATCCTGAAGGCGAAGACGATAGTCCACGGAGTGATGAACGGAGCAAACGCTGGCGTTGTGGCTGCCACCAGGACGGTCCCATTCGCCTCCGAGGCGCCGCCGCTGACCGCCGCCTCGAGGTCGCTGTGCCGGAGTTTGGCGCCATCCGCGAACGCGTAGGCGTGCAGGATGCCATTGAGCACGGCATGGAAAACGACGTTGCACGGAATGGCCGCGGGCGACGCTGGCGCGGGATGAACCATCATCAGCGTGTCTGATCTTGAAGGACGGGGCGCGTGCATCCATGAAGAGCTCGGGTGACCCCCCTGGGACTCGAACCCAGAACCAACGGATTAAAAGTCCGCTGCTCTGCCATTGAGCTAGAGGGTCGGGGCCGCAGCACGACGTGACGCGCGGCCGGCGCCATCGTACCCTCTCCAGCAATCGCGCGCCAACCGTTGCCGGTAGCGGACTGGCCCTCGCTGACCGCCTGCCTCTGACAGACCATCTGCCCTAACCGCTGACCCCATGTGCGATGCCACCAGCGAGGAGATCCGATGCCCCGACTCCAACGGTTGCCCAGTGGTTTCGTCGCCGCAACGGGCGTGGTCGTCGTCGGTCGCCGTCGCCGCTCGTTGAGTCGGGGTGGCGCCATCGCGGCTCTCCCCGTCGGCGCCGCCGTCGTCGCCGCGGGAGGGTGGTGGTGGGGCGCCTTGCTCGTCGCCTTCTTCACCTCCTCAAGCTGGCTCTCGCGCCACCGTCATTACGACGCTGGTGCCCAGACACAACAACGTCGTGGAAGCGAGCGCGACTGGGTCCAGGTCCTGGCCAATGGCGCGGTGGCGACGGCGGTTGCCATGGCCTCCCAGGTGCTTCCATCACCAGTCCGACGTTATTGCTACCCCGCCTTTGGTGGCGTCATCGCGGCGGTCACCGCCGATACCTGGGCCACCGAGATCGGCGCTGGGAGCCGCCTGCCGCGGCGCATGATCACGACAGGTCATCTCGTACCGGCGGGTACCTCGGGTGGCGTCACGACTCGCGGCACGGTCGGAGACATCGCGGGGGCAACCGCGATCGCGGTGCTCGCGGCAACTGGGTCCCGGTGCCGGTGGGCGCCGGGGCGCCCATCCCGGCTACTTCTATCAATCACAGTGGCCGGTGTGACCGGTTCATTAGGAGACAGTCTTCTCGGTGCGACGCTTCAGGCGTCCTACACCTGCTCGGATTGTGGTTCGATGACCGATCACGCGGTCTGCCAGTGTGGACAGAACGCGAGCCTGACGCGGGGGTATCCGGCCATAACCAACGACATCGTCAACCTCGCGGCGTCGAGCACCGGGGCCTTCGTGGCCGCGTCATTGTCCCGAGCATTGGGGGGATATGACCCAGTCCAGGGCGAAAGCCTCCGATCGTACCAACGCTGCTCGCTCCGTCGGTTGAGGAAGACCGGGGACGCGGATGACGGCCTTGCTGATCGTTCCGGTCGATCGTCACCGTCGGCGGGAACGGGAGGTTGACCATCGGTTCGACCGGCCTACCGGAGGATGGTCATATCGCGGCAAGGATCTGGGCCGCTTCCGGCATGGCGATAACGTTCTTGTCATCGTCGACGCTTCGCCGGACGCCATCGCGGGACACGACGGTGCCCCAACCTCTCGGCTGGGGCACCGTCATCGTGGTTCCTGCGGCTACCCTGGATCGTTGGACGAATCAGGGCGGCAGGTCCAGGACCTAGGCGACGCGCCGCCGCCGGTCGAGTCCAACCCCCGCGAGGGCAACCAGACTCAGCAGGACAAGCGCCCCACTCCAGTCGCGGCTGTCCCGAACAGCCCCGCTGCCGGTATTCGGCAGCGCTGACACGGCCGCCGAGCCCTTGGCCGCCGTGTAACTTACGGAGGCAACCGGTCCACTATGAGTGCTCGTGCCGTCGGAGCAACCGCAGTCGCTCTGGCAGCCGCTATCGCAGCCGCTGTCACAACCACTGTCGCAATCATTGCCGCCATTGCCGGCGTCGCCGCCGTCAACGGACGGACAATTGACCGCACCGCCGCCACAGGTGTCGCCAACGGTGATGGTGTTGCCGGCGTTTCCACCGGTCACGATGTCGCCGATTTCCACATCGCCGCCAATGGCATTCGCGGTCGCGGTTCCGGCATTGCCGGCGAGCGCCGTTGCGCCCGCGGTGCCGTCGCCAGTTCCGTCCGTGCCAGCACCCGCGCCGAGATCGAGGGTGAGAAGGGCGTCGAGGATGTCGGTGATGTCAACGCCCGCCGCGACGAGGGTATCCACCACATCGCCCACGGTCGGCGCAACGACGGTTCCTCCTAGCAGACCATCGAGGAGACCGGTATCAACACCGAGGGTTGTCAGAAGCCCGTCCAGCAGGGCGGGATCGATGACCGTATCAGTGGTGATGCCGGCAGCCGCGCCGCCAGCAATGGAAGAGACGACCGTGGCGATGTTGTCATCGCCACCGACCGCGGTCGCGATCGCCGTCCCACCATCGCCAGTTACTCGGCCATCGGTGGAGAAGTTGACGTCGCCCCCGAAGATGCTGACCGATGCATCGCCCGTGGTTCCGCCGATCGTGTCGCCGAGCGTGATCAGATTACCGCTATTGTCGCCGGTGAACACGTCGCCGACATCGACGCTGTTCGAGCCGCCGCTGGCATCGGCGAAGGCTGTTCCGCCCGTGCCCGCGATCGCCGTCCCATCAAAAGCGACATCAAGGGTCGATGCCGCTCCCGCGAAGGCGCCGCCGAGGCCCAGGTCCAGGATGGCGTTGAGCGCATCCACCGGATCAACCCCGCTGGCGATGAGCGTGTCGAGCACGTCACCGACGGTCGCCGTCGTTGTCGTGGTCCCGAGAAGGGGATCGAGCACCGTTGTGTCCAGCCCTAACGTTGTCGCCAGGGTGTCCAGCAGATCGGCCGGGATCGGTGTGTCGAGCGTCAGACCGGTCGTGGTGCCACCGGCCGCTGTTCCGCCCGTCGCGTCAAAGATGACCGACGCGAGGTTACGGTCTCCGCCGCTGGCGTCAGCGACGGCGGTTCCACCGTCAGCGGAGATCGCAAGATTCGTCAGGAAGGAGACGTCTCCACCGTCGATCTCGACGGTGGCATCGCCGCCATCGCCGCCAACCGTGTCGCCGATCAGGATAGCGTTGCCGGCGTTGCCGCCGGTATCGATGTCCCCAACCGAGACGCTCCCGCCGATGGCGTACGCCACCGCCAGACCACCATCGCCCGCGATCGCGGTGCCGTCGATCGTTCCGCTCACGTTGCCACCAGGCGTGGCCGTGCCGGTCGCGGAATCGCCAACGCCGAGATCGAGAAGAGTGGCGAGCACGTCATTGACATCGGCACCCGCCGCGACGAGGGTATCGAGGATATCACCCACGGTCGGCTCGACCGCGGTTCCGCCGAGGAGCCCATCGAGCAATCCGGCGTCAAGACCGAGGGTCGCCAGAAGCTGATCGAGCAGGGCAGGATCAACCAGCGTGTCAGATGTCAGGCCACCGGTCGGGTCGACGCCGGTGGCGGCTCCACCGATCACCGAGGCATACACCGAGGCCAGGTTGTCATCTCCGCCATCGGCATACGCCGTGGCGAAGCCACCATCGGCGGAGATGGCGATAATCGACGTGGCAGAGATATCGCCGCCAAAGACGCGAACGAGCGCATCCCCGTCGGCTCCGCCGATCGTGTCGCCCACGCTGATCAGGTTGCCCGAATTGCCACCCGTGGTGATGTCCCCCACCAGCACGGTATGCGTGCCACCGCTGGCATCGGCGACGGCAGTGCCGCCATTACCCGCGGAAGCGGTGCCGGCGATGGTGGCCGAGACGGTTCCACCTGACGGGTCGCCAGTCGTCCCACCGACGCCGAGGTCAACCAACGCATCCAGGACATCCGAGGGGAGGGCACCGGCCGTCACCAGGGTGTCAAGGAGGTCGGCAACCGTCACCGTGGTGGCAGTGCCACCAAGGACGCCGTCCAGAAGTCCGGCATCCAACCCAAGCGTTGCGAGAAGATTGTCGAGGAGATCGGTGTCAACGAGTGTATCGGGATTGATGCCGGTCGCTCCGGTCGTCCCGTCAATCGCTGTCCCATCGGTCGTCGACCCGATGACCGACGCGACATTATTGTCACCACCCCGTGCGCTGGCGACCGCGGTACCGCCATTCGCCGTGATGGAGATGCCGGTATTGATGACGATGTCACCAGCGTCGATCTCGACCGTTGCACTCCCACCCTCGCCGCCGATCGTGTCGGCCACCAGGATATCGTTGCCCGTATTTCCACCCGTATCGATCACACCGGGCACGAAGACTTCCTCGCCCGTGTCCGGGTCGAGCTGAACCTCGCCTTCGAGGATCGCGCCGCCGGTCGCCGAGGCCGACGCATCGCCTCCGTTGCCAGCAGCGGCCTCTCCCTCGGCGTTATCGACTATGGCCGTGCTGGGAGCGCCCGCGCCAGCATCCGCCGTCGCCTCGCCGCCGTCGCCCCCGATCACGAACGTGTTCGTCACATCGATCGAACCGCCATCGATCGTTACCGTGCCGTCGTTCGTTGCGTCTTCTTCCTGAGCCCGCGCCAATGGCGCCGTGCCCAGAAGCCCGGCGGCGACCGCAAGCACCGTCAGCAGTCGCCAGTACGTTTCGATGAGTGGGCGTCGCATAGTGGACACCCCTCCCTTTCTGAGTCCCGAGACTCTGTAACACTGTCCCAACCCTAGACACCCAGTTCCACGCGACGTGGTTTTGGTCGCTGCCCCCTCCTCGTATGCGCCGCGGTAGGACCCCCCAGTAGCCCCACAGGGTTTTGTCCAGCCCGGAAACCAGCCGTGAAGCCCCAGGCGCTTCATCGGCCTGCCAGCGAATTGGGCGCTGGCTTTTCCGCGAGCGAGGTCACCCCCCGAATGATCCTAACCCTAAATGGCTAAGTGGTCAAGGAACCTACCAAAAAGTACTAGGTACGCATCCTAGATTAACTTAGTGACAATCTGTCAAAGAGAATTGTCGGGGTTGAGATGTTCCCGGATGACGCGCGTCCTCGCTGGATCGGAGGCTTACCGCCACGCATCTGGTGACGAACAGGCATACGTACGCGGCTGTTTTACGCCCGGTTAACAGTCGATATGGTGACTTTTGCCTGGACAACTGGAGAATAAGAGTCGCCAGGATGAGCCCCCGTGCAACCCACGATGATCAAAGTCGTGCCTGGGTGGCACATGGGATCAGATCCGGCGGATGCGCCCGGAGCGTTCTGCTCACGAGACGAAAATGACGTCGCCCTGGCCGCGTTACCGCGATGGCAGCGGTGTCTATGAAGCGCAACGTCCTGGCTCTCGTTCGCGCGAGGTGAGGATGGCCAGCGGCGGCCAGGCCCGGGCGGATTGCACCGCCAGCGCGAGCGTTCGAAGACCGGCCACGCGTTGATCAGCGGGCCAGTTGCCAGTCGCAGTCTTCGTGGCCGCGGGCGCCCGCGGATATACGCAGGAAGGGACCACACAGAAAAGACGCCCCGGTCCATGGACCAGGGCGTCTCGCGCGCAGGATGTTCAGGAGGGCGGGGCCCGGTTGGCCCCGCCCCAGTCCAGGCTTAGCTCAGTCGTTGGCGCCGTGCCAGGCCGATCCCCACCAGGGAGACCAGCGAGAGCAGTAGCACCAGCACTGTCGCGTCGCTGGAGGACCGCACCATTCCCGTTCCGGTGTTCGGCAGCGCCGACACCGTCGCGGCCGCGGAGGAGCCCTTGGCGCTCGCCGAACCAGCGGTCCCGCTCGACGCGCCGGAGTCACCTGATGTGGCAGCCCCGTCACAGTCGCAGCTGTCGCCGCCGGTGTCGCCCGAACCGCACGAGGTGCAGTCCGACGAGCACCCGGAGGTGCAGTCGCCGCCCGACGTGCCCGCGTCGTCAACCACGGTACCAGCGATGATGCCGACCACCGAGCCGACGTTGCCGCCGGAGACGATGTCGCCGAGGACCGCGATGCCGCCCGTCGCATCGGCAGCGGCTGTTCCGCCATTGCCAACCGTAACGGTGCCGCCAGTTGCGGCGCCGTAGACACCCGTGGCCGCCAGATCGACGACGTTGCCGTCGCCGCCATTCGCGTACGCCGTCGCCACGCCACCATCGAGTGAGATGGTGCCGATGACGGAGGAGTTCACGACGCTGCCCGTGATGTCGTAGACCAGGTCATCGCCGCCGCCCGCGCCGTCAGTGCCGACGACGTCGCCGACAATGGCGATCGAGCCCCGGTTCTGACCCGCGATTAGATCACCCGTCACGATCGTCCCGCCGTCGGCCGCTGCCGTCGCCGTGCCGCCCGTGCCAACGTTGATCGTGCCGCCGGTCGATGCGCCGTAGACCGCCGTCGCCGTGTCGGTCACGACGTTGTCGTTCCCGCCATTCGCGTAGGCCGTCGCAATGCCGCCATCGGCCGAGATGTCGAGGTTGATCGAGGAGTTGATCGCTCCGCCGTCGAGGATGACCGCGGCGTTTCCGCCATCGCCACAATCGCAGGCGTCACCAGCGGTCACATCGCCGACCGTGAAGACGCTTCCGGCATTGCCGCCGACGATCAGATCGCCAATGAGGACCGTGCCACCATTCGCGGTCGCCGTCGCCGTACCACCGGTACCGACGGTCACCGTGCCGCCAGCGGTCGCCGCCAGGTTCACACCCGCCGCCGCCTGATAGATACCGACAACGGGCGCTCCTGTATCAGTCGCGGAGACCGTCACCAGGTTGTTGTTCCCACCGTTCGCGTAGGCCGCGGCAATGCCGCCGTCGGCGCTGATGGTGAGCGAGATCGTCGACGTGATGTCGGTTCCGTTCAAGGCAACGAGGGCGTCGCCGCCGTCGCTCCCATGATCGCCGGTCCCGCCAGTGACATCGCCGACGGTCATGATCGCGCCGGTGTTGCCACCGGTGATGATGTCGCCGATCACGACGGTGCCACCGTTCGCCTCGGCGGTCGCCGAGCCGCCCGTGCCAACCGTCACCGTGCTGCCGATTGAGGCATCGTAAACGCCGGTCGCGTAGACCGTCGCGACGTTGTTGTCGCCACCTGTCGCCTGACCGAACGCCTCGCCGCCGTCAACCGAGATGTCGATGGTGCCGAGACCAGTCGTGATCGATCCACCATCCAGCAGCACCGTGGCGTCGCCGCCATCGCCGCCGTTGCCGGTACCGCCGTTAACATCGCCGACAACGATCTCGCTGCCGACATTGCCGCCGCTGACCGCGGAGCCAAGGGTCACGGTGCCGCCCTCAGCACTGGAATCAACCGATCCGCCGTCACCCACTACCGTGGCCGCCGCCGTTTGCTCCAGTGAATCCCCTGAAGTCGAACCGGTCGTATTCACGCCGGTGATATCGACGCCGGCCCGGATGTCGGTGCCGGAGACGCCAACGATCGCGTCGCCGCCAGCGCCATCGAGCCCCGAACCGCCGGATGTATCACCGACCGTGATGCCGCCGCCATCGTTGCCACCGCTGATCGCGGCGCCGCTCGCGGAAGATGCCGCCGACAGGATGCTCCCCGCCTCGACACCGACGAGCGCATCGCCACCGACGCCACCGAGACCGTCGCCGCCGTTGGTGTCGCCGATGGTGATGAATCCACCATCGTTGTCACCGCCGCGAGCATCGCCCTCGGATGAGATGGCAAGCGAGATCAAATCGCCGCCAACGACCTGGACCGCGGCGTCGCCGCCCGATCCACCCGAGACCGCGTCTCCGGCGCTGGTATCGCCGACGCTAATGACCGCGCCGCTGTTGGCGCCCCCGGTAATCACACCAAGGCTCGCCGTGCGACCCGCGTCAGCGGAGGAGGTTTCGCCATCCGTCGCTACATCGGCACGTGCCGCCAATGACGCAAGTGACGGGAGCGTTGTATCAAGATCGGAGACGACGACATTGCCGTCGCCGCCATCGGCCAGCGAGATGCTCTCGCCACCATCGGCGCTCAAGGAGATCACCGATGTCGCGACAAGGGTGCCGCCAACGACGAGGACATTGGCGTCGCCGCCTTCGCCGGAGCCACTGTTGTCGCCACCGACCGTGTCACCGACGGTGATGATGCCGTTGACGTTGCCGCCACTCAGCACATCGCCGATCGCCACGAGGCCGCCGGTGGCAGAGGCCACCGAGATGCCCCCATTGCCGACAACTGGTGCGGCGCCAAGGACGCTCGCGGTGACGACATTGTTGCTGCCGCCCGTCGAGCTCGCCGTGGCTACGCCGCCGTTGGCCGTCACACTGAACGCCTCGGAGACCGTCAGGCTTCCGCCAAGAACGATCACCGTGGCATCGCCGCCACCTTCACCGGCGCCGCCGATCGTGTCGGCGACCGTGATGTCGGTGCCAGCATTGTCACCGGTCGCGATCTCACCCGGGATGAACGTCTCTTCACCCGTGATCGGATCGACCTCGATTACCCCTGGCTGAACGACCTCGCCGCCCGACGCGTCCGCGGTTGCATCCGCGCCAATGCCGACCTCGCCACCGCCATCCACGGTATTGATGTCGCCACCGCTCACGTCAGCGGCACCGGTGCCGCCATCGGCCCCGATGTCAATTGTGCTGGTATTGGTGGAGTCCCCACCGACGACGTAAACCGCGGCGTCGCCGCCCGTCCCGTCATCCTGCGCGAGCGCCAACCGCGTCGACCCAGCCATACCGGCGACAAGCGCCACCACGGCTATTGGACGCAGCAGAAACGCTGCTCGAGAGTTCTTCATCGTGCCCTTCCCTACGACCACGCGGCCGTGAGCCCGTCGGAGTTCCACCATACCCGCTGGTTTCGCCCGCAAATCCTCCTTGAATACACGCGGCTCGGCGCCCCAATCTCGCCTTACCGCGTCGACGCTCTCTCCCACGGCCTTTACGCCGGGCGACCCGCGAGCGTTTCGCACACACAGCCAGGTGCCCCCGGCTGCTCGGGTACACACGCATCCTAGCAGAGGGACGGTCCGCTGTCACCTAGCCCAGAGGGATCATTCACTGGGTTCCGCACACCAGTTACAAGCCTATAGTGCCGCCCGGATGTGGACGACGGCCAACGGCCGCCACCGGCATACCGCCACCCAGGGGTCTTGACGGCGCATCAAGGACATCGGCGGTCATAGGTGGTGGCGAATGAACGCACCTGACGACCGGGCAATGCCCGCCAGCCTCACCAACCGAGCGACTCCCGCGAATAGTCGGCGGCGAAGATCGTCGCGATCCCCGAGCCGCCGATCACGATCAGCGCCTGGGCGAGTCCGGCGATGCCCACCAGCGAGGAGCTCGACCGGTCGGCCAGCCACGACACCAGCAGGATCGCATCGAGACCAACCCCGAGCAGGGCAACCAGCAGAAAGATTCCGAGCAGCCGGTTGACCGCGTCGGGCCGATCAAGAAACCCGAGACCGAACCGCCCCCGGAAACCAGCTGGTGTCAGGGCCGACCGGTGCGCTGCCAATCCACCAAGAAAGACGGCCTGCGCGCCAAGGATCAGGAGCATTGGACCAATGAAGACCGGCAGCCAGCGAACACTGAAGAAGGGCAGCCCGGCTGGATCGAGTAACGGCACCAGACAGAGCACGAACCCGAGCAGGGCGGCGATTGCACCGGGCACGATCAGACTCAGGTGCGGGCTGAGCAGTAGCAGCATCTGGACGTGCCGCCAGCCATCGCCAAAGGTGTTGAGCTTGCTCTCTCCGACGCGGACCCGATAGTCGGTCGGCACCTCCGCCAGCGCCAACCCGCGGCGTCCCGCCTTGAGCAGCATCTCGGAGGCGTATTCCATGCCCCGGGCCCGAAGCTCGAGGCCCAGGATGGTGTCGCGCCAGAATGCGCGGTAGCCTGACTGGCTGTCGGAGAGGTTCGTGCCGGTCAGCACACGCAACGTCCGCGTCAGCACGGGCGTTCCGACATACCGGTGAAGACCCGGCATCGCCCCCTTGCCGATCGCCCCCTGGAGCCGGCTCGCGACGACCATATCGGCGCCGTCCCGGAGCGGCTCCAGCAGCTCTCCGAGATGGTCGAGGTCGTAGGTTTGGTCGGCGTCGGCCATGACGATGACGTCACCACGGGCCGCCCTCAGCCCGGCCAGGTGCGCCGCACCATAGCCCTTCGTCGCCTCATGAACGACGACCGCCCCCGCCGCTTCCGCAAGCTCGACGCTGCGGTCGGTGGAGCCGTTGTCAACGACCAGCACCTCACCGTCGACCCCGGCGGCACGCAGACCACGGATCGCCTCCGCGACGGTCGCGCCGACCCCGTCCTCCTCGTTCAGACAGGGAAGCACCACACTGACGAACGCGATCTGGCGCGGTCGCTGGCCCCGGTGGGCCGCCACCGCCTCACCTGCTCCCTCGGCCGGCGCCGTGACCAGCTGCTCCGTCGCCACGTTGCCTCCGTCTCCTCCCGCCGGGGTCGCTCAGATCGTGGACCGGGACGCCTCTCCGGCCTGAACGGCGACCGCGTCACAAAGGCGGTCATACTGGACGTACATGATACACTTCGGCCCCGTTGATCCTCGCCGCCCGCTCCGCTGGCGATCCTCCGTGGCCTCCGCCGTGGCCAGGGCGTCGTCGGACTAGTTACGCTATAGGGATCCATGGAAACGATGTCGAGCAGCCTCGCGGCGACCACTCCTCGATCTGTCATGGACCGCCTGACCGGGTCCTCCGCGTGACCCTCGGTCAAACGGGTCTCCCCGATCCACCGGCACTGCCGGACGACGCGACGCACAGATCCGGCCGGGACCGCTGGAGTCGACCTTCCCGGGCGACACCCGCCGCGGCGATTCGTCCTCCCGGGCAGACAACCCCGGCCATTCCCATCGCCGCGGCGACCATCGTCCTCCTCCTCATCCTGCTCGCTCTCTGGGACCGAGGTTGGCTGGGTATCGACCCTCCCTCGTTGCCGCCCGCTACGACGCGTAACGTCGCTGAGGTCCACACCCAACGGCCGTCCTTCTCCGGCAAGTTGGCGGAAGGAACCGAGGCGACCTTCTCACTTAGTCCAACGGTCCCGCTCCGCTGGACGGCGAAGGCCGATCCCACCACACTCAAGTTCAAGACCGTACCTCCTGTCCGGCTGCCTCCGGGCACCTACACGCTCTCGATCAACGGAAAAGCGGTCCAGACCCTGACCGTCAAACCAGAGGCGGCCGCATCCGGCGGCGCGTCGCCGGCCATCGCCGGAACGGTCAAGCCTGGAGCTACCGGAGCCGAGTTCGCGATCGATCCCGCGGTGCCGATCCGCTGGGTCGTCAAAGCGACAGCTCCCGACGGCACCTACCAGACGGCCTCTCCTCTGGCCCTGCCGCCCGGCGCCTACACCCTGTTCATCAACGACAGCGTGGGGCAGCAGTTTGTCGTCGCCAAAGACGCGACGTAGTCCGCGCCTCCCCCCGCGAGCATGACCCTGACACAGAACGATCCACGGGGGACCCGCGAGAGGCAGCAAGAATCCGCGAATGAGGGACCAAAGGTGACGGACCAACGGGACGAGCGACCGGAGACAATCACCGCCGCGCTCACCACGCCGCTTCCTGACTCCAACGGCGTCGAGGTCAGTGCCCCGGCTCCTCGACGCTTCCCCGGCCCCGCCTGGATCGGCCACATCGCGCCCCTGGCACTGGCAACCGTCTACCTGATTCTCGGCTACATTCATTACGCGCCCGGGGCCGCCTTGAGAACCTCGGCGGAGACCTACCGCTCCTGGGCCTTCCCTTCGTTCAAATACAGCGATCTGACGTGGCTCTACCTCCGCGATCATCTCTCCACCCATCCGAAGCCATACCTCGACTACCAGCTGGAATATCCTCCGCTCACCGGTTTGCTGTCGTACCTGCTCAGCTTTGCACCGAGCCCGGAAGCGAACTTCGCGCTGACCTACCTCGTGCTCGGCCTGGCTGGGCTCGGCACCGTGCTTGCCCTCCATCGCGTCCGCGGCGCCAGCGCCTGGTACTACGCCGCGCTGCCCGCGCTCTTCTTCTATACGGGCTACCAGTGGGACCCCGCGGCGGTCCTGGTGACCGCTTTATCGCTGGTCGCCTACAGCCGGGGACGAGATCGCCTCGGGACCATCGGGATGACAGCGGCCGTCTGGTTCAAACTCTTCCCGATCGTCTGGGTCGCTGCCGCCTTCATCGATCGCGTCCGCGAGAAGCGTTATCGTGCGGCCGCGGAGATCGCGGTCATCTTCGGCAGCATCTCCGCGATCATCAACGTCCCCCTGGCCGTGGCCGACTGGACTGGGTGGTCGTTCTTCTTCAAGTGGAACGGGAATCGGCCAGCCGACTCCGGGATCTGGGTCTTTCTCCGCAACCTCTCAACCCACCAGGCGACCCAGTTGAGCTTCCTGCTGGTCGCCTTCGGAGCGCTTGGGCTGACGCTGATTGCCCTCGCCTCGCGCCGGCCGGTCCTGCTCCCCCTCGGCGCGATGGTGCTGCTCTGGTGGCTGCTCGTGAACAAAACCTTCACGACCCACCTGGTGCTCTGGGTCTTTCTCGCCCTCGCCGTCCTCCGGCCACCGTTGCTCCTCTGGAGCGCCTTCGTGGCGGTCGACATCGCCGCCTTTCAGCTCGGCAACTATCTCAATGTCCCGATTGTCCCGGATTTTCGCGGCACACTCCTGATCCCGCTCGGCTGGCGCTACCTCTACGACCCCCTTCAACTGGTGCGGTCCGGGCTGTTGCTCCTGACGATCGCCTGGGGGATCGACCGCTACCTTGTCGATGGTGCCCTCGGTCGCTCGCTTCGCGGTCTGATGCGCGGTGAATGGCGGCGATCGGCGAGCGAGCCGGTCTCCGCGGCAGCCCGACTGCCGGTGCGAACCGGCACCCTCACGATCCCTAAGGAGGCATCACTCGCGACGGAAGATCAGCCAGGCGTTCCGGAACGCCGCAGGAGGTTCAGCTCGGGGTCGTCGCTCCCGTTGCTCGGCACCGCGGTGCTCGCCATGGCACTGCTCATTCCGACCGCGGTGCTCGCTGTCGGTCTGTCGCGACACGAGCGGGTGCGAGACATCAACTTTGCCCAGACGATGGCCAGCCGCAGTCGTCAACCGTCGTTCGATGCGACGCTTCCGACTGACAAGACCTCGACCGGCGTTGAGGTCCGTCCGGCAGTCACCGTTCATTGGTCCGTGACCGGCAAGGAGAACGAACGGTACGTGACCAAGGTGCCGGTGATCCTCCCGCCCGGGACCTACACCGTGACGATCAATGGCACGGACGCCGGGAAGGTGACAGTCGCGAACGGTCAGCCAGCCGCCGGTGAGACCGGCCCCCGTCCCAACCTGCGCGGCACGATCCCGCCTGGACAATCACAGGTCGAGATCAGTCTGTCGCCGCCCGTCTTCCTCTCCTGGCAGGTGACCGGGGAGACACCCGGGACGACGTTCCGGTCAACGGTTCCGGTTGCGCTCGATCCCGGCAGCTACAACCTCTACGTCGGCGGGCTGTTACGACGCCGTTTCGTCATCACCGACGACGCCACGTCATGACCCGAGTCAGACGTCCGGTCGGTGATCGCCGTCGCTCAAGGCGGAGGCGCCAGACGAGCCAGAGCGCCTCGGAGATGATTCGCCCCGACAGTTTCGATCGGCCTCGTGACCGCTCGGTGAAGGTGATCGGGATCTCAACTGTCCGGGCGCCCCGGTGAACGGCCCGGTGCGTCAACTCAAGGGTGAAGCCGTAGCCGGTCGCCCGGACGGTCGGGAGATCCAGGTTGGCGAGGAGATCGCGCCGGTAGACCTTGAAGCCGCTGGTCGGATCGCTGACCGCCAGTCCAAGCAGATATCGGGCGTACAACCCACCGCCCCGGCTCAGCAGCCGCCGGTACCAGGGCCAACCCACCGTCCGGCCATGCGCGACATAGCGCGATCCAATCGCCAGGTCATGACTCGAGGTGGCATCGACCAACCGTGGCAGATCGAGGGGGGCATGCGAGTGATCGGCGTCCATGCTGGCGATCCGCTGGGCGCCACCGGCAAGCGCGGCCTCGAACCCGGCGATATAGGCGGGTCCAATACCCGCCTTCGCCGGCCGGTGCAGCACCGCGATCCGGCCAGGATGGGCCGCGGCAATCCGGTCAGCGACCTCACCTGTTCCATCGGGCGAGTTATCGTCGACGACCACCATCCGGTACGCCGGCCCGAGGGCAATCAGCTCGCGAAGCATATCCGGCAGATTGTCCCGCTCGTTGAACGTCGGAATGACGACCGTGACGAAGGACGACCCAGTTAGGGATGTCGTGGTTGTCCCGGTCATCCCCGCCCTCTTCCGATGAGACCGTGGTGAAACGGCCGGCGGCGGGCCATGTGCCTCCTCCTGGGATCGACTGGACCGCGTACGGCATTCGGTGCCGCTGGAGCCGGGCGTCGATGCTGGGCTAGTATCGTACAAACCATTCGACACCCCCGCGCCGGACGCCGTTCACGCTGAGCGGCGCGGTGTCCCAGGCCTTGATGACGACCAGACGACCGTTGAACAGTTCAGGAGTCACGATGCGATCGATCACCCCGGCACTCTCCGCCTCGATGAGCCGCGTGGCCCTCCCCGCATGGCTTGAGCGACTCTCGACGGTGATGCCATGGGTTGCACCCCTCCTGGTTATCGGTCTGATCGTCGGGCGTCGCTGGGTCCAGCTAGGCGCATTTATCACCGGGATGGACCCCGGCGAATGGTTCGCCCTGGGGCGCGGCTATCTCGGCGGCGACGGCCGCTCGACGACCGGAGCCTATCCGCCACTCATCCCCGTTCTGATGCAGCTGTTCCGGCAGATCGCGGACCCAATCGATGTCGCGAAGGCGTTCGCCGTATTGTCGGTGGGAGTGGTTCTTGGGGCGGTTTTTCTCGCCGCCCGGGATGGGATGGAGCTCTGGTTCGCGCTCGGTGTCGCCGCGACGATCGGGCTCTCCGGGACGCTGAGCGAGTCCATCACCTTCGGTGGTTATCCGCAGAATGCCGCCCTCATGTTCATGATCCTCGCGGCACTCGGGCTGACGCGCTACCTCGCGACAGGTCAGCGGCGGGAGGGTCTCTGGGCCGCCGCCGCCCTGGCCGGCGCGGCGGTCAGCCACCACACCTATTTTCCGGTCGCCTGCGCGGTCTTTGCCGCGGTCTGGCTGCTCTGGCTCACGACCCGGCCGACACGGATCGCGATCCGCCAGCGGACCATCGGGACGGCGGCGGCCGGAGCAATCGGTGTTCTGGCATTTGTCCCGACTGCGATCGCCTTTCGGGCGGCTGGCTACGACCCGCCCGTCAACTCGAACAATTTCAACTACACCGACGCGATCGGCATCTCAATCCGGGAAGCGCGCTGGATCTGGTGGCCCGTCTTCGTCGCCGGGACAATCGCCTTTCCGCTGCTCTACCGCCGGCGCTCGAACTCCGCCTGGCAGGTCGGTGGAGCCATGACCGCGGTCGCCATCGCACTCTTCCTGGCGACCAAGGAGCCGCGCCTGCTGCCACCGCTCGTGGTCGGCACCGCCATCGGCGTTGGACTCGCCCTTGACGAGATCTGGCGATGGACCTGGCGCCGGGCCTGGGGTGCCATTCCCTTGATCCTAGCGGCACTCATCCCGATGCTGCTCTGGCCATATGCCGACGCCCGTGCTGCCGAGCTCGTCCAGTACTACCGGGTCATGGACCCGTCGATGCGGGCAGCGGTCGGCTACGTCGACGGCGCCGACCCGACGGGGACGGTCCTCGTTCACAAATCGAACAAAGGCTGGCCGGTCGGATGGTGGTTTGAAGGATTGACCGACGAGAAGATCGCCGTCGGCTCCGACGAGCGATGGCTTGGTTTCGCGGGTGAACGGGACAACGCCCGTCTGGCCGCCCGACTGTTCGACCCAAAGACCACGCCCGAGGATGCGGTCAAAACGGCGCGGCGGCGTGGTGTCGAGCTTCTGGTGTTCCGTGAGAGCGATTGGAGTGGCTGGCAGGCGTGGCTGCTCGATCCAAATCTGGGCGTCACGAAAGTCTACGACGACGGCGAGACGATGATCCTCGATGTCACTCCGTAGGGGAGTTGGTCACCTCGCACCCACCTGGGGCACCGAGGGTCAGGGTCTCGCCTGGCTCGGCATCGGCATCGGCGCCACCTTCATCCTGGGTCTCGCGCTGCAGTTGATCGGCCTCCGCACCCTCGATCCCGGCTCCTACGCCACCCTGGTGCTCTGTCTCAGCATCGGCAACGTCGCCAGCGCCCTCGCCGGCGCGATTCAACCAGTCGTCGCCGTCCGCTCCGCGACCGATGATCCGGCGTTTCTCCCCGCCTCGCTAGTCGTCGTTGCCCTCGCCTTTGTTCTTGCCGTCGGCATCGGAGCCACATTGTTGGCGCCGCATATTGGCTGGACGGTGGCGCTCCTTGCCTGCCTTCAGATCCCGTTGCACTGCCTGCTCGGAGTCGGCCTCGGCAGGCTCCAGGCCCGTCGCGCATTCAGCGGGATCGCCGTCAGCCTGGTTCTGCTCTCGGTGGTCAGGATCGTCGTTGTGCTGCCAGCGGCCTGGGGTGGTCAGGCATCGGCGACGTCCTTCGCGCTGGCCCTGCCCCTCGCGTTGCTCGCGGCGATCGCGGTCGCCGTCGCCTGGGGAGCCTACCGGACGGCATCGAGCCTCGCGCCAGCGGACCGGCTCTGGGCGCCCGCGGGCGACGGCTCGCGGCTGCTCGGCCAGTTCGCGCTCTGGGCGGCGGCGGCGTGGTTAATCAACGGCGACGCCGTCTATGCCCGGCTCCGATTGCCGGCCGAGGCAGCGGGCGCCTATGCCCTCGCCTTCACGCTCGGCCGGCAGCCGATCTACGCGGTCGCCCCGCTGACGATGGTGCTGCTACCCGTGACGATCGCGGCACATCCCTCCGAGCAACGCGCCCGGCTTCGTGCCATCCTGGCCGTCTCGATCATCCTCCTGGCGGGAACGCTGCTCGTGCTTGGGCCATGGCCAGTGGCGGTCGTGCGTCTGCTCACCGGCGACGCCTCGGCCGCCGATCCGACGATGATTCGAGGCTATGCCGTCGTCGGCTCTGGCGCCGCCGCGGCAACGCTGCTGCTCACCTTTGCCTTTGCGCTCGGGAAGGCGCCCCGGCTGGCAGCCCTGCTGGCACTCGTTGGTGCAGGCGGCCTCCTTGCGTTGACCGTCGCCACCACAGCTCACATGCTGCTCGGCGTCCAGGCCATTGTGGTCCTGTGTCTCGTGTTGATCAGTCTGGCGGCCGCGATCGCCTGCCTCCCGGAGCGACAGGCGCGGACCCCGTTGACCTGCTGATCGGTTCGTCGAACGGCAGGGGACGACGGTGCAGTCCCCGTGGTGCCGATCGGTCAGACCGTAGCGAGGAACGCGGCGAGCTCCTCCGCCGTGGGCAGGCCGTCGAGGGCGCCGGAGCGCGTCGTCGCCAGTGCCCCGGCGGCGGCCGCATAACGCAGGTCCTCCTCCGTCGGCGGCGCCCAGCGAGACGCGAGCAACCGGGAGATCAGCGAGGCGGTGAAGGCATCGCCAGCGCCAGTCGGCTCGACCGCACCGACCTGGAATGCGGGCATGTGCCGCGGCGCCGTTTCCCCCACGACCGAGCCATACCAACAACCCCGATCACCATCCGTGAGCACGACCACCGGTGCGGCTCGACCCGCCTCGCCCAGGGGATCGTGCCGCGTCCGAAGCCGCTCGTAGATGGCCGACGGCTCGTCGAGGTCAAACAGCGAGCGCGTATCGTCGAGGCTCATCTTCACCAGTGTGGCCTGAGCCAGGATCGGTTCGCACGCCCGGCGCGCCTCGTCCAGACTGGACCAGAGGGTCGGGCGGATGTTGACGTCGAAACAGACCGGGACACCCACCCCCGCTGCCCGCCGCACCGCCTCGTGAATCGCCGAGCGGGAAGGCTCGCCCGCGAGCGCGACCGATCCGACGACCAGGGCCGCCAGCCCCGGGATGTCGGCGGCATCGATGTCGGCAATCCCAAGCTGGGTGTCGGCGGCTCGAAGCAGCCAGAAATGGCCGTCGCCCCGGCCATCCTTCCAGGCAAAGGCGAGCGTTGTCGCGGCGTCGTCGCTGATCCGAAGCCGGGAGACATCGACCCGCTCTCCGGCGAGCGTCTCGCGGAGGCGGCGACCGAATGGATCGTTGCCGACGACCCCGCCGAACGCACTTGCCACTCCGAGGCGCGCCAGCGCGACGGTCACGTTCGCTGGTGCGCCGCCGGGGCGGGCGACAAAGGAGACGGCATCCTCAAGCCTTCCGGCTCCATCGGTGGCGATCAGATCGATCAGGGTTTCGCCGAGCGAGAGGACGACTCCACCGCGCCTTGGCGTCGTCCGACCATGGTCAGGTGCGCTCGTCATCGTCCGGAAATCGCCCCCTGCCTGGTCCGCCACCGCCGCCCGCTAGCCGTGTCGACGCACCTAACTGACAGCCCGGACCGGGGCGTCGGCGGTATCGCGCCGTACCTCGTAGACGTCGCGCACGCTTTCGAGCTTGTGCAAGATGCGACTGAGCTGTCCGATGCCTTCGACCTCGACCGTGGCCAGCAACGTCACCGTCCGGTCGTCGTGGGTGGTCGTCAGAACAGAGAGGATATTGACCTTCTGATCGGCAAGCAAGGTACTGACATCTTTGAGCAGTCCAACGCGATCCCAGGCGTGCACCCGGACCGTGACCGGGAAGGTATCCCCTCCGCGGTCCCCCCAGGAGACCTGGATCAACCGCTCCGGGTCGGGAAGGTTGGCGATATTCGAGCAGTCGGCCCGGTGAACGGTGATCCCGCGGCCGCGAGTGACGTAGCCCTTGATCACGTCGCCATTGACCGGCTTGCAGCAGACCGCGAGATTCGTCAGGAGATCCCCGACCCCCATCACCTGCAGGCGCGCGGGCGAGCGGGGCGCGTCGAGGTTCGAGTTGGCGACGAGGACGTCCTTTTCCCGCGTCTGGTCGAGCCGCGCCGCGATGAGATTCGGCGACACCGCGCCGTAGCCGATGGCCGCCAGGAAATCATCGACCTTCAGGTACTGCGGGAAGTGTTTGAGGATCTCGTCGGGTCGGAGATCGAGACTGAGGCGGCGGAGCTCGCGGTCGAGAATCTCACGACCCTGGGTGATATTTTCGTCCCGCTCCTGGCGACGGAACCACTGTCGAATCTTTTCCCGCGCCGACGCGGTGGTGACATAGCCCGAGGATGCCTGCAACCAGTCCCGGCTCGGACCCATTTTCGACTTGCTGGTCAGGATGCGGACGACCTGCCCGTTCTGAAGCTGATAATCGAGCGGCACCAGCTGGTCGTTGACCTTTGAGCCGACGCATTGGTGCCCGACTTCGGTATGGATGCGATACGCGAAGTCGACGGGCGTCGCCTTACTTGGAAGCTCGATGATGTCGCCCGCCGGCGTGAAGACATAGATCATCTCCTGGAAGACGTCTGACTTCAGCGACTCAACGAACTCCTCGGCATCAGCCACTTCATCACGCCAGTCCATCAACTGGCGGAGCCAGGCGACTTTGGCCTCGACCCGGGCGTTGCCTTTGCCGCCCTCTTTGTAGCGCCAGTGGGCGGCCACGCCATACTCGGCGATCCGGTGCATCTCCCGCGTCCGAATCTGGATCTCGAGCGCCCGGCCCTCCGGCCCAATCACCGCGGTGTGCAGCGATTGGTACATGCTCTCCTTCGGGGTGGCGATGTAGTCATCGAACTCGCCGGGGATCGGGTGCCACATCGAGTGCACCACGCCCAGCGCGCCGTAGCAATCTTTCCGATCCTCGACGAGGACGCGGACCCCGATCACATCGTAGATCTCGTCGAAGCTGCGTCCCTTCTGGCGCATCTTTCGATAGATCGAATAGATGTGCTTGCCACGCCCGGACATCTCGGCGTCGATTCCGGCTGCCCCAAGGGCGGCGCCGAGCTCCGCCTTGACCTGTCCGAGGAACGGCGCGCTATCCCGCCCGCGCTGGGTCAGCTCCCGCTCCAACGCATGAAAGGAATCGGGTTGAAGATAGCTGAAGGCGCGGTCTTCAAGCTCTGACTTGACCTGCCAGATGCCGAGACGATTCGCGAGCGGCGCGTAGATCTCCATTGTCTGCTGAGCGATCCGCTGCTGCTTCTCCGGAAGCAGCGCATCGAGGGTTCGCATATTGTGCAGCCGGTCGGCAAGCTTAATCAGCACGACCCCGATGTCGTCGACCATCGCCAGAAACATCTTGCGGAGACTTTCGGCCTGATGCTCCTTCTCCCGGCTCGCGGCGGTCGAGCCGTCATCCGTCGTCCATGGAATCCGGCCGAGCTTGGTCACTCCATCGACCAGCTGTGCCACCCGGACGCCGAAGTCGCGTTCAACATCGGCCAGGTCGACCGGCGTGTCCTCGATGACGTCATGGAGCACGGCGCCAGCGATCGTCTCGGGGTCGAGCTGCATCGTCGCCAGGATCGTCGCCACCTCAAGGGGGTGCAGAACGTAGGGCTCGCCTGATTTTCGGGCGTCGCCAGCATGAGCCTCCGCCGCGACGGCGATCGCTCGCCGGATCAGATCGAGATTGGGGTTCGGCGGTCCGACATGAACCGCCGCGATCAGGCGCTCAGCCGCAGCGGCGACGGTCGGTCCGCCAGGCAGCGCGAGCGGCAGCGACGCCTCCTTGAGCGGGGACGAGACGGAAAGCTCAGGGATCGCCTGGCGGGACGTCGTCCGGGTAGGCATGGTCATCACGTATTCAGGTAAATGGGCAGAATTCCAGAGAATCGACGCAAGTGTACGTAACGTGTCAGAACCCGTCAACGGTGTGCCGACCGGTACCGGAGGATTCGCCCAGTCGCTGGCTCAGCATGTCATGCCGGAACCGAAGCCAGGCGTCGGCCTGTTGAGCGACACGGTGACATCCCGCACCTAGTCCTGTGCGCGTCCTCCGTCGAGCCGCGCTGCTCCATCGCGAACGACTGGAATGTTCGGACTCACGATCCGGGGTACGACCAACGACAAGCCTCCCAGTCCCAAGAGTCCAGAAAGCAGATGCCTGGCCGGACGGTGTCATGTTGTCGAAGGAACGCCTGACTAGGCGGAGCACGCGGCGTCAGGTGACTGGGGCAATCACACGCCGGAGTAGGTAGCGACGGTAGCGCGTCAGCCGGTGGTAGTCGCGCCAGGGCTGTTCGGCGCCAGCGACGCGCCGCACCCAGCGCCATCGGGAGGGGCACGTCCATCGGGTTCCCGTCCAGAGCACGCGGTTGCGAACGACATGTCTTAATGACAAACCATGGATCAGGAACTGCCGAATGTTCCGCTCATGGGAGACGTCCGCGCGTCGGACATTGCACCGGTCGGTGATCGCGCCGTGGACCGGCATGATGGCCCGCCCCATCACCGAAATCACGCTCAGCACGCTCATTGGGAACACGCCGAGCCGGGCTCGAACCCTGCTTCGCGGTCAGGCGCCGTGCCAAAAGGGCGCGCGCACCGAACGGAGCAGCGACAGAGCGGCCGGGTCGCGGGTCCGGGATCCCACGGCGGACTCCTGGTGATCTGATCGGAGGCTGGCCCCGCGACGGTCGGATTCGTCGCCGGGCCAACCACACGCGTCGTCTAGCGCTCCGGGATGGGCGGGATGTCGCCGGCGGCTTTCTCCTGATCGAAGAGGGTCTGCAACCCTTGGAGGTACTGATCGACCGTCATATCTCCGGCCCAGACCTTCTCAATCTGCTCGTAGATGTACACGTCGCTCTTCGGCGGCCAGAACGTCCAGGTCGTGTAGCCGTAGTTGTTCGCGGCACTCGCCTTGTTCAGCGCCTCCAGGACCGACGCATAGCGGGAGTCCAGGCCCGAGAGACGATCGGCGGGGATGTTGACCGGTGCGGGCGCCAGACCACACTCGGTGGTCAGTTTGGCCTGCGTCTCCGGGGAGAAGTAATCGGTCATAAACTCGGAGACCGCCAAGGGATTCTTCGACTTCGCATTGATCGACACCGTTGATCCAATCCCAAGGTCGAAGATCGCTTCCCCGCTGGCCGATGGCATCGGGACCCAGTCCCATTCGCTGTCATTGCCGGCGTCTTCGCCGAAGTACATACCGGAGTCGGCGATCCACCACGTCCCTTCGATCTTCATCGCGGCCTCGCCCTCGGCAAACTGCGCGTTGGCATCGGCAAACGATGTCGTGTAGTAGCGCTCCAGCCCCCCCATGAACCAGCCACTCTTCTGCATCGTGTCGAGCAGGGTCAGCGAATCGACAAAGGAGGGATCCGTCCATTTAGCCGCTCCGGTCAGGGCGTCATAGACCTGCTGCGGCCCTCCGGCGGCGTGATTGAGAAACTCCCCCACGAACCACTCGTTCGCCGCCCGCCATTCCTGATTGCCATGGGCAAACGGGACGATCCCGGCGTCATCGATCGTCTGCGACAGCGTCTGCAGCTCGTCGAGGGTTTTTGGCGGCGTCCAGCCCTTCTCCTCGAAGAGCGTCTTGTTGTAGTAAAGAACGAGGGTTTCCACCTCGTTTGGAATCGAGTAAAGCTTGCCGTCGACCTTACCCAGGTTGAGTGCCCATGGCAGGAAGCTCTCCGACCAGCCCATCTCTTTCGCCATATCGTCAAGCGGCAACAGTTGTCCCGCCTTCGCCAGCTCAAAGGCGAACGATGGTCCCGGCGTGCCGATGAGATCCGGCCCGGCGCCGCCGGCCAGCGCTGTGCGGGTTGCGTCCCAGTTGTTCGCCTGCAAACGCGGCTTGACCTGAACACCACCCCTGTCGTTGAACGGGTCAATCGCCGTTTTGACCATGCACTCGGCCGTTTCGGCGCCGCCCGTCGTATCGAACCACATCTGGATCGTCGGCTTGTCCTGGGCGGCAGCGTGGCCGGCAAGCGCTGCCGACATTGGCGCGATCAATGCCAGCATCAGCACCAGCACGACCTGACGACGTCCATTCATCCGTCCCATCCTCATCTCCTCCCAGTGCCCCCAGTCAATGCGGACCGAACGTTCCCCCGCTTACCTCATTGGTCGTCGGTGCGGCACCTCCTCACACAATCACCTCGACTCGGTCGAGAGTACGGGTTATGACACCACGCTGTGAAGCATCCGGGTCGACGGCATCTCCTCCGCGTGCAGGGACGGATCATCTTGGCGCGCCTCCTCGGCCGGACCGATCGCGACCCGTCCCTCTGACTGAACCGGTTGGCAATCGGCAGCGATGTGGAAGAAGGTGGCGATCATGCTGCCCTTGCGTTCCGGTGATCAACTGCATGTGTGATACGTATAGAACCTCTGTACACGAGTCAGAAAATGGTGTCAAGCCGCTCGCTGAGCGGCGCGGAGCACCAGGCCCGTCAAGAACCGGCGCGCGGACAGTCCGCCTGAGCGGCGAGTGCACCGCTGCGCGATCCCCCTCCCCATGGCCGGTGAGTCCCTTGTGGTGGCACTGCGATCAACGCGCTCATCGATCACTGTCACCGCGATGGAGAATCGCACCCAGCGCGGCCAGGCAGCCGCCGTCCTGCCTCGTCGCTCACCCCAGGAGGGGGCTCGGCGGCGTGCTAGCATCTGCAGCAGCATTTCGGGGCCATGAGGCAAGGGAAACATTTCTTGAGTGATCGTCAACGCTTCGGGTCAGCGCCGCTCCTCGCCAACGACGACACGGACGAGCTCGACCGCCTTCGTCATCCCGACGAGGCCCGGGCCATTGTCCTCCGCCACGTACGTCGATTGGCAACGGAGCTGGTCCCGATCGGTGAAGCTGCCTGGCGGGTGCTCGCCGACGACCTGATCGCGACCGAAGACCAGCCGCCCTTCGCGGCAGCCACCATGGATGGCTTCGCCGTGATCGCCGACGATGGCTCCCCCTGGCGGGAGGTGATCGGCGATCAAACCGCGGGCTTTGTCCTCGACGTTCAGGTGACCGACGGCACGGCTGTCCGCATCACCACCGGCGCCCCGATCCCGGCCGGGGCGACCGCGGTGGTGCGCGTCGAGGAGACCGAGATGGCAGACGACCATGTGATCGTCCACCAGGAGCACATTGCCCCGGGTGAGAACATCCGGCAGATCGGCGCCGACCTGCAGCGAGGCAAACGTGTGCTCCCCGCCGGAACACCCCTGGGACCAGCCGAGCTCGGGCTGGTCGCCGGTCTCGGTCTCAACCCGGTCCCCGTCGCGGGTCGCCCGCGGGTGAGCATCGTCTCCACCGGCGACGAGCTGGTCGAGCCCGGCGCGACCGTTGCGCCAGGTCAGATTCGCGATGCCAATCGGTTCAGCCTGATCGCCGCCGTCCAGAGCGCCGGTGCGGAGATTGTCTGGAGTGGCAAGGCGCCCGATACCCGGGAGCCGCTGCGCCGTCTTCTCGCCGAACGCATCGCCGAGAGCGATGTCGTGTTGACCAGTGGCGGCGTGTCGATGGGCCAGCTCGACCTCGTGAAGGCGCTTCTTGGGGAGCTGGCGACGGTTCACTTTCGCCGGGTCTTCATGAAACCGGGGAAACCGCTGAACTTCGCGACCGCCGGCCCGACGCTCTTCTTCGGGCTCCCCGGTAATCCCGTCTCCGCGCTCGTCTCCTTTGAGATCTTCATCCGGCCGGCACTGCACCAGATGATGGGCCGGCTCGACATCGACCGGCCCCGGACGCCGGTGGTCCTCGCTCAGGCCACACTCGCCTCGGACCGCATCGAGTACCAGCGAGCGACGGTGACGGTGGGACCGGATGGGCGCCTGACCGGCGCAATCACCGGTCCTCAGGCCTCCTCGCGGCTCGCCTCGTTCATCGGCGCCAACGCCCTGCTGGTGATTCCTCCGCGATCGAGCCCGTTCGGGGAGGGTGAGGTGGTCGACGCCCTGCTCCTCGCTCCACCTGTCACCCCGCACGTTCCAGCATCGGGGGCAGAGACCAGTCAGGTTCAACCCTGAGTGCGGCACGACCACATTCCTGGGCGCCGCTCGTCACCGGCGGCATGACAGTCAGGGCGTTGACGGCGGTTCGTCCGGCGTTGCAGAGCTGCCGCCTTCAAGCGCGCCGGCGTCGCCCTGACCCATCCATGCCACACCAGGGCGGAGTTCCTTGTGCCATCGCTGATGGTGACGCTCGATCCGCATGCCGGCCCGGTCATAGAGGCGAGGCGCCCCGGTGCCACTCTGGGCGTCGACGCTGAGTTCGACACGGGTGATTCCCCGAGCGCGATAGGCGGCGAAGGTCCGGTGCAGCAACGCCAGGCCAAGTCCCTGTCGTCGCCAGGGTCGACGAACCCCGACGGTATCGATCCACCCGTCCCCAGAATACGTCTTTCCGAGCACGACACCGGCCATCCGCTCTTGGTCGACGGCGAGGAGCCAGAGGGACGGATCGAAGGTCTCGCTTTCGGTCATGGCGGTGAAGCCATCAAATGTGCCGCGGGGCCGCCCCCAGAGATCGACGAACGCCTCCTCCACCGCCTCGAACGTCGCGCGGTCATCCTCCCCCGGGCGAAAGGTGCGGATCGATATGCCGGGCGGCAGGGCCGGTTCTGGAAGCGCCGCATCGAGATCGATCGCCATGATCCACGTCTGCCGGACCGGCTGATACCCCGCGTCCGCGACGATCTCGGCCGCCGCCTGATTCTGACCATTCAAGAAGTGCTGCGCCACGACTCGGGTTCCCGCGGGTGCATGCTCCACCCGGCCCCTCGCCCACTCCTCACCCCACTCAACCAGGACCTTCCCGAGGCCACGCCCCGCCACCTCCGGATGAACATAGCCGTAGACCGAGATAACGACGTCGGCCTGATTCATGATGTCGGCGCAGGCGACGACGCAGTCTCCCGGATCGAGGATGACCATCGCCTCCGACGCGAGATCGACACCGGCCCAGTCGTCCCTCACCTCCTCCGCGGTGACGGGTGTCGTCGTTCCTTCGGCGGCCTGACAGGCGGTGATGACCGCGGCGACCGCCTCCGCGTCGGCCATGGTCGGCGGTCGATGAGTGAACGGCTCCGGCACCAGTACCGTCATCTATGATCCTCCACATGGATGCAGATCTTCAGGACCATTAGTCGAAGTGCAAGCGTACCGTCAAGCGGTCTCCACCGAAAGGAACGGGCGTGCCCAAGTCGGAACGGAAACAGGGCAAGAAGAAACCCCGACCGAGCCCACCGCCAGACCTGATCGCTCCCAGGCATGCCGGATCGGCTCGGCCATCGTCACGACGCGGACGGCCGATCGTGGCCGATGATCTGCTACGCCTCACACTGATTGGAGAACCGGCACTCTCCCCCGATGGCCGGTCGGTCGCCGTCGCCGTCAGCCGCCTCGACGCTGACCGTGATGACTATCGCTCCGCCATCTGGCTGGTTCCGACCGAGGGTGGTGAGCCACGGCAGCTCACGGCGGGGACGCATCGTGACACCGCTCCCCGCTGGTCGTTACATGGCGACCAACTCGCCTTTCTCTCCGACCGGGACACCGAGACCCCGCAACTCTGGCTTCTCCCGGTGAGCGGCGGTGAAGCTCGTCGGGTCACCGGGTTAGAGAACGCGGTCTCCGACCCAGTCTGGGCGCCGGACGGCCGTCGCATCGCCTTTGTCTCGCGCCTGACACCTCCCGACAACAACCCCGGCAGCGATGTCCGGGTGATCAACGATGCCCGGTACAAGGCAGATGGTGATGGCTTCCTCGACGGCAAGTGGCGCCACCTCTGGGTCGTCGACGTCGAGAGCGACGACGTCGCGCCAGCACGCATCACTGACGGCGACTTCGACCATCTGTCACCAGCCTGGTCGCCCACGGGGCGCGAGATCGCCTTCGTGGCGAACCGGGAACCGAACTGGCAGCTCCATCGTGCCCGCGACCTATGGAGCATTGCGCCGGGCGGCGGCCCACCCCGCCGGCTGACCGCCGGCGATGGCCGGTTTGGTCTGCCGGCCTGGTCGCCCGATGGCCGTCAGATTGCCTGTGTCGGCGACCGCAAGCTGGGGCGCGAAGCTCCCAATGACGAGCTCTGGCTGATCCCGGCCGCCGGTGGCGAGCCGCGATCGTTGACCGCTGCTTTCGACCGCTCCGTCGGCGACGCCGCGATCGCCGACATCGGGCAGTTCCCGGCTCAGCGGCCGCTCTGGTCCGCCGACGGGGCGACGATCGCGTTTCTGGCCAGCGATCGCGGCGATACCCAGCTCTGGGAGGTCGCCGCGGCAGGCGGCCCTGTCCGCGCGCTGACCAGTGGCGAACGACGGATCGCGGCCTTCGACCGATCCGCCGATCCCGAGCGGCTCATCATCGCGACATCCGATCCGGTGACGCCATTCGAGATCCACCGGGTCGAGATGGACCGGTCGGAGAAGCCTCTGACCCGCTTCAACGCCGCCTGGGTCGCCGAGACCGCGGCTGCCTGGCCGGAGCCGGTCACCGTCGCGGCTCCCGACGGACAAGCGGTCGATGGATGGATTCTCCGGCCGCCGGACGCCGCACCGGGGCACGATTATCCGGCGATTCTGGAGATTCACGGCGGCCCGCACGCCATGTACGGCACGTCGTTCTTTCACGAGTTCCAGCTGCTCGCGGCTCGCGGTTTCGTCGTCATCTACGCCAACCCACGAGGCAGCGTTGGGTATGGCGAGGCGTTTGCTCAGGCCCTGCACGCCGCCTGGGGGGAAAACGACACCCCCGATCTGCTCGCGATGCTCGACCAGGCGATCGCTGCCGGGGGCATCGATCCCGGTCGGGTCGGTGTGACGGGCGGGTCGTACGGTGGTTTTATGACTAACTGGTTGCTCGGGCACAGCGACCGGTTCAAGGCTGGCGTCACCCAGCGCTCCCTCTCGAATCTCTATAGCCTCTATGGCACCGACGACATCGCCGTCGTCTCACTCGATGTCGAGTTCGGCGGTCCGCCCTGGAGCGAGGCAAACCACGGCCGCGATCGCTATCTGGCGTTATCGCCGATTACCTACGTCGAACGGATCACCGCCCCGCTGCTGATCATGCACAGCGAGCTCGATTACCGCTGCCCGATCGAGCAAGCCGAGCAGCTCTTCATCGCCCTCAAACGCCTCGGTCGGGAGGTGGTCTTCGTCCGCTTTCCCGACGAGAGCCACGGTCTGTCGCGCTCCGGGAAGCCGAAACACCGGCTGGAGCGGCTGCGGCGCATCGTCAACTGGTTCGACGAGCATCTCTAGTAAGGCAAACGGGAGCCTCGATCCACCATCGAGTCAATCGCCGCGACCCACGGCAGGCATGGTGTCTGGCACAGGGATTGCAGCGTCGGTGGCTGGCGCCGGGACGATACCGGCCGAAGATTGGTCAACCAGACCGGAGGAAGAGGACGACCATGGCAGACGGCACGCAGAAATATGGCATGAGCGACGTTGAATACGACATCATCATCACCCTGAGCAACCTGCTCCAGGGGATGGAGGCGACGGAGAAATACGCCGCCGACGCCGAGAAGGCGGGTGACTCCGAGTGCGCGACGATCTTTCGCACGCTGCGGGAGAACAACCGGGCCAGCGCCGAGCAGTTCCGCTCCGCACTGAGCCGGCACCTCAGGCCGCAGAAGTAACAACGATCTCGTTCGCGGCGGGGTGGCGGGACCAGCTGGGCTCATCGCCTCGCCGCGACTCGTCGACCTTGCTGATACAGTTCCAGTGAAGAACCTGACACGCTTCTCAGCTGAAGGACCACCGATGCAGGTGCAGCTTCGCTATTTCGCGATGATCCGGGAGGTGCTCGGTCGAACCTCTGAATGCCGCCGGATCGACGATGGCGCGACCGCGGGGTCACTCTTTGACCTCGTCGCCCTTGATGCGCCACGACTCGCGGCTCTCAAGCGATCGACAATGCTGATGGTCAACGAGGAGTATGTTCCCGCCGATCACCCGCTCGCTGACGGCGATGAAGTCGCTTTCATCCCTCCGGTCAGCGGCGGCTCGACCGTGCCGGATCGGTTATTTCGCGTTCAAGCGCACCCGATCGACGCGCGGGCTGTCGAGGCGGCGGTTGCCACATCAGGCGCCGGCGCGGTGGTGACCTTCACCGGCACCGTCCGCGACCACGCTCGCGGGCAACGAGTGACCGCCCTCGAGTACGAGGCCTACGAGCCGGCGGCAGAGAAGATGCTGGCGCGGATCGGCGACGAGATCGCCGCACGGTGGGGCATCGATCGCGTCGCGGTCGTCCATCGCACCGGCCACCTCTCGCCTGGCGAGGCAAGCGTCGTGATCGCGGTCGCCTCAGCGCACCGCGGCGAAGCGTTCGCGGCATGCGAGTATCTGATAGATCGCCTCAAAGAGATCGTGCCAATTTGGAAAAAAGAATTCTACGCCGATGGCGCCATCTGGGTCGGCAGCGAGGCCGACTACCAGCGGGTGGTCGGACGGCTCGCCACGACGACCCCCTGATTCAGCTCCGTCAGTCGGTCTCTTGACGACATGATCTCTCCGCTCTCTCGCCGATGGCGGAGGGAGAACCGTGGCGCGCAGCGACGTGACGCGCATCCCCCGGTGACGCTGAAATGGTGCCTCCACGACCCGCTCCTCACATCATCCCAGCGATTTGCGATTCTTGATAAAAAACTCTAAAATAGCGTATCGACCTCGGCGGCGCGTGTGTGACGCGCCTGCTCATCCAAACAAAGGAACACCCATGACCGATACATTAGCCCGACCCCACATTCCCAGCGACCCAACCGAGCTGGTGCGGATCGAGCGGCCGCCGATCGCCGACGATGCGACGCAGATGGTCGGCAATACGCCACTCGTCCGACTCTCCCGGTTCGCTCCGAACACGCCGGGTGTTCTCATCGGCAAGATCGAATCGTTTAGCCCTGGCTACTCGGTCAAGGATCGGATCGGCGTTGCGATGATCGACCAGGCCGAGCGGCAGGGTCTGATCGAACCAGGCGTCACGACGATTGTCGAGCCGACCAGCGGCAATACCGGTATTGCCCTCGCCTGGGTGGCGGCGGCTCGCGGCTATCGGCTGATCCTGACTATGCCGGAAAGCATGAGCCTGGAGCGGCGGATGCTTCTCCTTGGCTATGGAGCCGAGCTGATCCTGACCCCCGCCGCCGATGGCATGTTGGGCGCCGTCTCCCGCGCCGAGCGGATCCTTGCCGAGACGCCGAATGCCTGGATGCCGCAACAGTTTCAGAACCCGGCCAACCCGGAGATCCACCGCCTGACGACGGCCGTCGAGATTTGGCAGGACACCGGCGGCGCGGTCGACATCCTGGTCGTTGGCGTCGGCACCGGCGGCACGATCACCGGAGCTGGCCAGGTGCTGAAGGGGTTGAAGCCGAGTGTGACGGTCGTCGCCGTCGAGCCAACCGAGTCACCCATCCTGACCGGCGGACAGCCTGGCCCTCACAAGATCCAGGGTATCGGCGCCAACTTCATCCCCGACATCCTCGACCGCGACATCATCGACGAGATCGTCCATGTCGACGGTCCGACGGCGATGACCGCTCAGCGGCAGCTGATGCAGACCGAGGGATTGCTGAAGGGCATCTCCTGCGGCGCGGCCGCGCATGCTGGCCGTGAGGTTGTCACCCGCGAGGAGAACCGGGGTAAGCTGATCGTGGCGGTGCTGCCCGATACGGGAGAGCGATACCTGAGCACCCCGGCGTTTGCCGATCTTCGGGAGCGTGCCTCGGCGATGACCGCCGATTCCGGAAA